>Ga0131853_10000592_pt1 | contig 65566 bp, 67 predicted proteins | sample TergutLab28metaG_FD_92764 | JGI IMG/M metagenome (GOLD analysis project Ga0131853, IMG submission 92764) | Labiotermes labralis P1 segment gut microbial communities from Petit-Saut dam, French Guiana - Lab288 P1 (version 2) (version 2) | ecosystem: Host-associated > Arthropoda: Insects >... | reverse complement strand
AATAGATATAGTATATTTGTAACCAAAACGTAATGTTAAGCCAAATCACAATGAAAAAAGCGACCTATTTCTTGGTCGCTTTTGCTTCTTGTTTTGCTTTTAATTTCTTTGCTTTGCGCGCTTGTGCTAGTTCGTATTTCGTTTTCATGCCTTTAACGCTGGCAATATAAATCCCCGCCAGCTCCACTTGGAAGGTCTTTTTCACATCAAGCGCGTTAAATACTGTCTTATCGCACATAAGCGTTATTATCTGCGGCCCTATTTTTGCTTTTACAAAGTTCATTTTCATCATTTTTGCTGTACGCGGCAGATTATCCATTACCACTTTAGGTAGCGTAACATTGACCGCCTTGTCGCGTTTCATATCAATAACATATATGGAAGCCGACTGCTTTGTGCGCTCCACCATATCCTGCTGCTGCGTAACCCGCTTGCTTGCCCAACGATTAAGAAAATAAAGCCCCGCAATAATAGCACCAAGCACCACAACTACAATCAGTAAAATATCGACCCAACCAAACATCTATACCCCTCTTTTCTTTGCAATTATCATCAGTACATTCTACCATATGGGGTCTGGCTTGTCAAAGGGAATTTTGCTAAATTAAGCCTGAAAAAACAAGAAAGATGACAAAGATTATAACTGAAATACCCGCTGGTAACAAAACACCATAAACCGTTTCTTTAATAAACTTTTTCGTTGTAATCCCTCCAGTCCATATATATTCTCACATTAATAAATACGTAGCAGACTTTACTTTGTCTGATTTTTCCTGTACAATATTGCTATATACGGAGGTGACACATATATGAATATCTTTGATATAATAGGCCCTGTGATGGTTGGGCCATCCAGCTCGCATACGGCAGGGGCTTTGCAGATAGGCTATCTTGCCCACCTTGTGCTTAAACAAGTACCCGTAAAGGCTGTGGTAAAATTCCATGGCTCTTTTGCTCAAACATATAGGGGGCATGGTTCTGATAAAGCTGTTGTTGGCGGTCTCCTAGGGTATCGCCCAGATGATGTGCGCATAAGAACAAGCTTGATAGATGCGCCAAAATCAGGGCTTGACTATATATTTGAAACCATAGAAATACCAAATGCGCATCCAAATACAATTGTAATAGAAGCTGAAGATGCTAAAGGGCTAAAAACCAGCATTGTAGGCGAATCTATAGGCGGCGGCAATATCATCCTAAAATCACTTGACGGTATTGATATTGAATACACAGGTGATTTGAACACACTGATTGTTGAGAAATACGACTATATGGGTGCTGTTAGCGAAATTGCGGGGATTTTTATGGCACAGGGAATTAATATAGAACGCATGAGGTTTTTTCAATCAAAAGGCGACCAAGGCAAGGCAATTACTATTGTTGAGACCAGCGATGCACTCAATGAGGATATAGCAAAATCGGCTCAAAGCCTCAATAAAATCATAACATCTATATATTTGCCGAGGATTATTTAGGGGGAATTGATAAATGAAAATAGATTTTTCATCCGTGGAACAAATTATTATGGCAGCAAAGGCGCAAAATACTACTATTTCAGATATTACGCTACGCCAATCAGCTCATGATATGAAGGTGGACAAGAAGGAAATTTTTGAGAAGATGGCGCATAACCTAGAGGTTATGAAGTCATCTATAGAAGAAGGACTTGCACCAAATATCCGCTCCCTAAGTGGGCTAACAAATAATGAGGCGCATCTCTTTAAAAAGCACGTGGAATCTGGCAAATCGCTTTCTGGCAAACTCTTAGGCGAGGCGGTGTATGGTTCCATGGCTGTGATGAGTACGAATGCCTGCATGGGCAGGATTGTAGCATCACCCACAGCGGGCAGCTCGGGTATAATACCTAGTTGTTTTATGGCTTTGCTAAGCAATCTTGATGTTGACGATGACAAGCTAGTGCGCGGTTTGTTTAATGCATCGGGCATAGGCATGGTAATTGCCCGTAATGCCTCCATTTCTGGTGCGGTGGGCGGCTGTCAAGCCGAATGCGGTTCGGCGGCGGCAATGACGGCATCTGCCATGGTAGAAATTATGGGCGGCACACCAGAGATGTGCGGTCATGCTGTAGCCCATGCCCTAAAAAGCCTAATGGGGCTTGTGTGTGACCCTGTGGCGGGGCTTGTGGAAGAACCTTGTGTAACCAGAAATGCTGCATCATCAGCTATTGCTATCATTAGTGCTGATATGGCGCTGGCGGGGATAAAGAGCGTTATCCCTGTGGATGAGGTGATTGTGGCTATGGGCGAGGTGGGTAAGGCTTTGCCGTCGTCATTGAGGGAGACTGCGGAGGGTGGTTTGGCGGATACGCCTACGGCTAGGAGGATTGAGGGGGAGTTGTTTGGGAGGAAAGGGTAAATGAGTCTGTATTATGCATTAAAATATATTGCTAAATCATGTATGATGTGATACAATATGATTAGGTAGATATACAATATAGTAGGAGGTGGTTTTATGCCAAAATCTATAGCTATACGGGTTGATGATGAATTAAAACGTCAAGCTGAAATGACACTTGATGAACTTGGTTTAAACATGACAACCTATGTGATTTCTAGTCTAAAGGCACTTGTCCGAAAGCAGGGCGTACCCTTTGAACTAACGACAAAACATCGTGCAAATGAGCATCATCTATCTAAGCTAGATGATGCGCTAGATGATTTGGTAAACAATGGTGGTTTTGAATATTTGGGCAAAGACAAAGATGGCACGGCTAAATTTGGTAATACCCCAGTAAAGACAAGTCTATGAGAGTAATTTTCGCAAACTCTGCCTTAAAAGAGTATAGGGCATGGGAAAAATCTAATCCGAAGACGGTTGCAAAGATAGATGAACTCATTGAGGACATTTTGAAGAATGGGCTAAATGAAGGCTTGGGTAAGCCAGAAAAATTAAGGCACTACAAAAATCCTGTTCGATTTTCACGAGAGATAAACAGGAGTGATAGATTGGTCTATTTTTCAGATGGTCAAGCATTATTCATATTGTCATGCAAAGGACATGATGGTGACCATTAGGGAAAATTATTGTCAACGCCATCAAAGGAATAAAAGAAATTCAATCAGAGTTTATTGAGCAGTTAAAGTGATGGAACAAATATAAAAACAAGCCTGTCTCGTCTTGAGGAGCAATACAGGCTTGTTCAAGATTTTGAGGTCGTAATTTTAGCAAAAGCTTTGGGATTAAGTGTTGGTGAGCTATTAAACGAATAATTATACATTGCGTAAACTACACCGTCACAGTAGTTCCTATCTTCAATATCTCATCTTCATCCCCAGAAACACATTTAACAATAGCATCTGGCTCGTCAAGCTTAAAGATAATGGAAAGGATTTTCTGCTCCTCGCATATTGCGCTGGCGGCGGTATCTATCACAGTCAAGTTGTTTTCAATCACAGAGCGGTAGGTTATGTTTTTCAGTTTTATAGCACGATGGTTTTGGTTTGGGTCGCTGTCATACACGCCGTCCACATTTTTCGCAAAAAGTAAAGCATCTGCCTCTAGTTCCGCTGTGCGTATGGCGGCTATGGTGTCTGTGGAGAAAAATGGATGACCCGTTCCTGCCGCAAAGATGACCACATTTTTTTCTGCCATATATTTTAATGCGGCTTTTTTAGAAAATTGTTGTGTGACAGTGCCTATAATAACAGGGGTAAGAACAACAGAATCTATCCCTGCCTTCTCCAGCATATCTGTTAGATATACGGCATTCATGACAGTAGCCATCATACCTATTTGGTCGCTACGCACCTTATCTATGTCCTCCTTACTATCACGCCCGCGCCAGAAGTTTCCGCCGCCCACAACAAGAGCTACCTCGCAGCCAGCATCCATAATGTCTTTTATCTGGGATATAATATCGCCTATAACATCATCATCAAAGCGCAGACGCAGTTTGGCTTTGTCCAGTTTTTTTGTTTCATCGTAGATAAATTTGTCATCTATCTCGCCATCTGATTCTAAGATATCGCGCGTGTCCTCTATGAACATTTTCACATACTCTTTTGTTTGCTCCATGCCCGCAAGCGCCTCGCCGCTGAGCTTTATCACCACTCTTTTAAACATATAGCACCTCTGCATCATTCGTTATTATACTCTTAATTTATCATATTCGGCAAAAAAAATCAAGTGCTATGACTTGCTTGTTGTTCATAAATTTTTTTTGATTTTTGGTTATTATTGTGCTATAATCAAGCATGACCTAGATGAATTTTATAGTTTTGGAGGGAAAATGATGAGAAAAATTATTACATCAATTGCGGCTCTTGTGATAACATTCGCTGTTTTTTCGGTTTGTTCGCTCTCTGCTTCCGAAGTTAATGTAACCATATTTGGGGAATCTGTGAATTTTGGGGGGCAAGACCCCATTATCATAGATGGTCGAACACTTGTGCCTGTGCGAGGTGTTTTTGAGCATCTAGGCTTTGACGTAGACTGGAATCAAGCCGCCCAGACTGCTACGCTTACTGATAATAACTCTGTGATAGTCATTACTGTAGGCAGCCAGACATTTACAACAAATGGGCATATTCATACGCTGGATGCTCCAGCGCAAATTTTTGACGGTAGAACACTGATACCTATACGTGCTGTTGTAGAAAGTATAGGACTGGAAGCGAGCTGGGATTCAGCCATGAACACAGTAATAATAAGATATATAGTAAACGGACCTACTTTGGAAATTGGCGATGATGATATACTGCCGCCCTTTGTAACGACATTGCCTGATGCTGCACAGTTGACCGAGACGGAAGCGTTTGAGCAACGCATCTTTGAACTTGTTAATATTGAGCGAGCAAACAATGGCGTGCCACCGCTTATTTGGCATGATGGGCTAGCCGCATCTGCTCGAGCGCATAGCGCGGACATGGCACGAAATAATAATTTTTCGCATAGTAGTTCGGATGGCACTAGCTTTAGCGCGAGAATGGCGGCTCTTGGCATACCTAATATGGGCATAGCGGAGAATATTTTGGCTGGTGGTCAAACCCCAGAAGCAATGATGACAGGCTGGATGAACTCGGAAGGGCATAGAGGAAATATCCTAGACCCCAACCTTACGCATATAGGGATTGGCTTCTATCATTTGCCAGATTCAGAATGGACATATTATGCAACGCAGAAATTTATGAATATACGATAGAATCCTGTATTGTTGGGGGAATTTATGAGAAAATTTGTGTTAGCAGTCGCTATTATAGCGGCGACTTTTGTTATTTTTTCGGCTTGCTCGCTCTTTCCTTCGGAAGTGCCAATGGTCATTAGTAATCCAGCACCTCCCACTGAAGCAGAAATATTTGAGCAACGCATTTTTGAGCTTGTTAATATCGAACGAGCAAACTACGGTATACCGCCACTTATTTGGCATGATGAATTAGCCGCATCTGCTCAAGCGCACAGTGCAGACATGGCGCAAAATAATAATTTTTCGCACGATAGTTCCGATGGCACTAGCTTTAGTGAGAGAATAGCGGCTCTTGCCATACCCAATGTAGTAGGTATGGCAGAAAATGTTATAGCGGGTTTTCAAACGCCTGAGGCTATGATGGAAGGTTGGATGAACTCTGAAGGGCATAGGGCAAATATCCTAAATCCTAGTCTAACGCATATAGGTATCGGCTTCTATCATTTGCAAGGCTCGCAGTACACATTTTATGCAACGCAAAAGTTTATAACCATACGATGATGACCCTAGGCGGGGGAAAATTACCATGAAGAAACTCAAAGGGCTAGCAAGCCTTGATACACTTTTGCGCATGACACTACCTAAGATAACTACAGCCGCGATAAATCTCGTGATGTTGGGCGGCTTTAGGGTAGCTTTGCGCTCTATGGTACAACTCTTGCGTGCAACGGTGTTTACTCGCATACTCTCTGCGATAACAATACTGGTTCTTGACCTTTATGGCCTAGCCCGCAACCGTATATCCAAGGTGCAATTTGTACGAAATGTGGTACTTTCGATACTGCTTATTGTTTTTGGCACGATGGGCTGGTATATTGGTGCTGGCTGGTTTGCTATTGAGATATTAGGCGGGCTTATTGGTGCAGGTATTATGGGTACTGTAATTCCCATGGGTTTTGAAAAAATTCTTGGTCGCTATGTAAAAAGTGATGAACAAAAGATGATGGAAATAGTGGATGAAGTGCTAACAGAATGCGACTGCTCAAAAGATGAGCAGGAACAAATAAAGAAAAAGATAACGCCAGGCAAGCTAAAGTTAATGTTTGCTAGCAAGAACCGTGAGGAATATGCAAAGCAACTGGTAGAGGATTGCCGAGGCAAGATAAATAAAGGGAGGAACACAACATGAGTGCATTGGACACAAAAGTATTTGACGAAAAAATGGGAAAAACTGTAACGGCATTTGAAAGAGACCTAGAGACCATTAAGGCTGGTCGTGCAAACCCAAATGTGCTAGCAAAAATCACTGTAGACAACTATGGCGCACCATCACCAATCAGCCAAGTTGCTAATGTTACAGTACCAGAGGCACGCTTGCTTCAAATAGCACCATGGGATCCAAATATGCTGAAGGTTATAGAAAAGGCTGTAATGGCATCCGACCTTGGCATAAACCCAAGCAATGATGGCAAGGTTATCCGCCTTGTATTTCCTGAGCTAACAGAAGACCGCCGTAAGGAGCTTGTCAAAGAGGTCAAAAAGCGCAGCGAAGATGCTAAAGTAGCCATACGCAATGTACGCCGTGAAGGTATTGATGCGGCAGAAAAAGCAGAAAAAAAAGGCGAAATAACAGAAGACGATTTGAAAAAAGATAAGGAGGATATCCAAAAATTTACAGACAAGAAAATTGAAGAAATTGATAAAGTTGTGGAAAGAAAAACCAAGGAAATTATGACTGTATAATGCGGATGCACAATGCGCTGATGCAAACTATGCCGCATTATGATATTGTATCATTAACGCAAGATAATTACACTATCGCTCGAGAGGTCTATTTTACAAACCCTGAGTATTTCGCGTTTTTTGGCGGTGTTAGTGACGATGAAAGCATCTTGAATGCAATGTATGCAGTGCCTGATGGCTTTGATATATCAGGCAAGCTTTTTGTGGCTATTTGTGATAAAAATCAGGATGGCAAGGTTGTTGCAGTAATTGACCTGCTTGCTGACTATCCAAACAAAGGCAACCTCTGGCTGGGGTTGCTTTTGGTACATGGTGATTTGCATGGCAAAGGAATTGGGGCGTTTGTTGTTGATGGTGTTGTTAAAGCGGCGAGTTCAGCTAACTTTGACAGCATTCGCTTAGGTATTATCGAAAAAAATAGTAATGCCATACGCTTTTGGGAGAAAGTGAGCTTTACTCATGAAGGCAAAAGCAACGATATATTGGTTTTCCAAAGGGGTCTGCATGAATCTTTATAGCGCACTGCAACAGGTCTTGCCGCAATACAATATAGTGACATTAACGCTAGACAACTATACTGAAACACGCGAAGTTTTCGAGACTAACCGCGAATTTTTGATAGAGGGATATGGCAAACTGATTGACGAGCTGGGTGTGGCAGAAGCCATACTAAAATTGCCTGATGGCTTTAAGTCTGATGATAAACACCTAATGGTGATATGCCAAAATGGTCAGGCTATCGCAGCTGTTGATTTGCTTGCTAATGTGCCTGTGCAAGGTGAGCTATATCTTAGCTTTCTTGTGGTGCATGGAGATATGAAGGGAAAAGGTATTGGTGCTAATGTGTCGGAAGGCATAATGCAAGCCGCGCGGTTAGCAGGTTTTACGAAGATTGGTCTTGGTTCTTTTGATGATACCGCCAATTTTTGGCGAAAACAAGGCTATGAACAAGAGGCAAAGCATGATGGTTTCTGGATATTTTATAGGAGGTGTGATTAATGGAGATTGCATTTAAAAACCCAGGTTTGCGATATATGGTGGATAGTATCATGATGTTTCAAAAGGATGATGTCAGTGACTATTGGCGTGATTCTTTGTTTCGGATATATTCTCATATGGACAGGGCGCATTTTGATTCTTTGGATACAAAAAAGCGTGAAGACTATATCTATGAAGTGATGAAAAATATTTACGAAAAAGAGCTTGATATCATCACTCACAAGCTTGATAGGTATGAACGAAACTGGCAAGCCTACAAAGAGCAGATAGAAGACGCTTTTTCTGATGCCTTTGGTATAGACTGCCGCAAACTATTTAACGATATGACTTGCAATATCTCGCTCAACCCCATAGAGCCGCGCTTTCTTGCTACCCAAACATTCGATGTGTTTTGGTTAAGCAGCGAGAGGGATGCACTAGGGGTTACTTTGCACGAAATTATACATTTTGTTTGGTTTTATGTGTGGCAACGGCATTTTGGGGATGATGTAAGCGAATACGAAACCCCTCATCTAAAATGGGTTTTTAGCGAAATGGTGATAGACCCCATTATGCGTGCTGACAGCAGGATAAGCGGTCTAAATCCATATTTTGCGGATGGGTGCACCTATAGTTATTTCTATGACATGACCATTGATGGCAAGCCTATTTTAGAGACTTTGCTTGACATGTATAAACGCTTGAGCATCACTGATTTTATGGAGCAAGGATATGACTATTGTTTGAGAAATGAAGATGCAATTAGAAGCCAGATGAAATAGGAGCAAAACATGAAAGAACAAATCGACAAAAACAACCTGCCCGCCCATATTTCTATCATTATGGATGGCAATGGACGCTGGGCAAAAAGATTTATGATGAAACGAAGCGCGGGGCATAGGGCGGGGGCAACCGCTCTGCGCCGTCTTACGGAGCGCATGAATGCGGATGGCTTTAAGATGCTAACCGTCTATGCCTTTTCTACCGAAAATTGGAAAAGGGATGATGAAGAGGTTTCATATCTTATGGGACTGATGCATGAATATATTCAGCAATACATCAATGATGCCAAGAAAAATAATGTGAAAATGACCGTAATTGGCGATATGTCGCGGCTTGAGCCTTCTTTGCGTGTGAAGATTGCGCAGCTAAGGGAGATGACGGCGGATAATGATGGTTTGCATCTGTGTATAGCCCTTAATTATGGTGGGCGGGATGAGATACTGCGGGCTGTGAATAAGGCGATAGCGGGCGAACACAGCTCGCCCCTGCAAGAGACTGATTTTGCAAAATACTTGGATACAGTGGGTACTCCTGACCCAGACCTCATAATACGCACCAGCGGCGAGATGCGGTTATCTAATTTTTTGCTTTGGCAAGCGGCGTATTCGGAGTTTATAGCTATGGACGTGCTTTGGCCAGATTTTAAGATAGAGCATTTATATAAAGCTGTGGCGCAGTATCAAAGCCGAGAGAGGCGGTTTGGAGGTAGATAATATGAAAAAATTTGCACTGATTTTATCTATTTTATTGCTACCGATTTTATCGCTAACTGCCTGTGGGGGGGTTATCGAAGAGGAAAATGATTTTGATGAAATAAGGAAAGATGATAACCCTATTGAGCTTGAAAGGCATGTAAATCAAGACTTTTTGGACGACCTTGATTACTTGCTTGATATGCTAGAAAATAACTTTGCTTTGCTGGATGTAGCGCATTGGGCGCGCAGTGTTGATATACGTAGGATTATTAGTAATTTTAGGGCAGAGATTGAGCAAAGAGATGAGATGGAGGTTCATGAATTTTTCTTTCGTCTGGAAGAACATTTTGCCCCTTTAACTTCGACTAGCTTTGCGCATTTTTCGTTTATGGATGCGTGGTTACACAATGCCACAATAAATAACCAAGTTTGGCATAGTCGGTTCTTTTCGCACTCTGCTCAGCAAAGGCTTATGAGACCCGAAGTTTTGGCACTATATGAACATATAAGGCAAATGGGCGAAGAAGAAACCTATTTCAACAGGGCATCAATCTTTGCCGATGTCCTTGATATATGGTATGAAAGATTTCTGCTTAACCTTGAGCTACATGGAGAACATCAGTTGGCACAGGATATATCTGCCGCACGGGATGAAGGGAACTTTGAAGAAGTGGTGCGGTTTGTAGATATTGCTTTTGCAAATATGGCGACAACATCAAATGTGATTACAGAAGTTATTGAAGAGGGCAGGATAGCCTACTTGTCTGTGGGTAGCTTTATGAACTTTCCTAATAATGATGAGAGGCAAATGATTCAAGAGTTTTTGATGAGATTCAGCATTTTGACCACCTTATTATAGATTTGCGTAGAAATGAGGGCGGTTCACCTTCCTATTTCTTTGACTACATAATGGGGCCAAACATAGCAGAAGATGTGAGAATCGAAGGCTTTGCCTTTGTGGCATATGGCGATTATTCTTCTCCTTATGTAGCAAATATTATGAGAGGAAATCTGATAAACCCTGTTAGCACAATGCTTTCAGAGGACAGACAATTGCGCCCCATTATTGAACACAGGTTCTTAATTTGGACGATATGAACCGCTTAGATTATGGCTTCACGGTGTACATTGATGTGGATGCAAGCGGTGATACGCCATTTTCTGGTCAAATTTGGATGCCGACTGGTTCGCTAATGGGTTCTACTGCCCAAGTATCCCCTTGGGTTGCTAAAGAATCTGACTTTGCAATACCAGTAGGTGACATAACAGGTGGTGCATATGGCGGCTCTCGTACTTTGGTAGCCCTGCCAAATAGCGGTGTAATCCTAATTATGGATTTGCTATACATCACGGATAGCTACGGTCGCCCACTTGAAGCTGGGACAATCCCTCATTATTTCAACCGCGACGAAATGGATGCACTAGAAACAGTGCTTGCGATAATAAACGAAAACTTGTAGGGGCAGTCTGTGACCGCCTGCAAACAAAGGAGAAACCATGCTAATAAGAATACTATCGGGAATCATAGGCTTTGCCGCACTTTTGCCTCTCATTATCTTCGGAGGTGTATGGCTACAATTTGCTGTGGCATTAGTCATCATCATAGCTATGTGGGAATTTTACCGTGCCTTTGGAGCTATCAGAGTCGTGCATATTTTGGGCATGGGTGCGGCTTTAGCGCATATTTTTCTTATTGATGCTGACATATTCTATATTTTGCCTATGATGCTTGTGGTGGCGGTTATGGCATGTACCGTGCTACGGCATAAAACCAATAGTATTATGGATGCATCTATCGCAGTTTTTGGGTTTTTCTACATTGCCGTTTCTCTATCTACCGTATTTGTAATGCGCGAACATATGTATATGGGTGTTTTCGTAGTTTGGCTTGCGTTTATCGCGGCTTGGGGCTGTGATACTGGCGCGTATTTTTCTGGTCGCTTCTTTGGGCACCACAAGCTTGCGCCCAAGCTAAGTCCGAATAAGACCGTAGAAGGCTCTATAGGCGGCACGGTGGCGGCTACACTTTTGGGCGCGGTATATGGCTTTATTCTATATGGGCAAGGTGTTTTGGATAGTCATGTACAAATATTAATTTTTGCCTTAGTGACTTTTGTGGGTTCTATAGCAGGGCAAATAGGAGACTTAGCGGCATCTGCTATCAAACGTCGTAAAGATATAAAAGACTTTGGGAATATTATGCCTGGCCATGGCGGTATGTTAGACCGCTTTGATTCCATAATTTTTACAGCTCCGCTTACTTTTGTGATGCTGACGATATTATTATGATTTGGACAAATTCTGCATATAATCTATTATGCGGTTGATATAGAATAATTTGGAAAACGAGGTACGATTTTATATGGGAATAATGACAATATTATCAGGTTTATTAATTTTCACAATCATTGTGGTGGTGCACGAGTTAGGGCATTATTGGACGGCGCGCGCAGCGGGCATACATGTAGAAGAATTTTCTATAGGCATGGGCCCAAGACTGCTACACTTTACAAAAAATGGCACAACATGGTCTATAAAGCTATTTCCGCTAGGTGGCTCATGCCGCATGATGGGTGAAGATGAGGGCATTGTAGACCCACGCTCCTTTAACTCCAAATCCGTCTGGTGGCGAATTTTGGTTATTGCTGGCGGGGCTATCATGAATTTTGTGCTGGCACTTTTGCTAGCTATAGCGTTATCCATGTTTACATCTTCACTAGATGCCACAATTATGGGTTTTAGGGGATTTTCGCCCCTTGCTCAAGCAGGTGCCGAAAGTGGAGACCGCATTGTACGCATTGGTGACGAATATGTTGATATGATTTTTGGACCTAATCTCGTACTAACGCGGGAAGATACCACTGATGTAGATATAGTGCTAGAGCGTAATGGTGAAAGGTTGAACATTACCGCAACCCCATATTTTACGGGCGAAAGATATGCTCTTTGCTTTATTGTGGATTCTCCTGCTGCGGATGCAGGCTTACAAATAGGAGACCGCATTGTACGTATAAACGACCGAAATGTTAATATTTACGGCGATTTCATACTTGAAATGCATAGAGCGGATGGTTCGCCAATACATCTGGAAGTAGAGCGTGATGGCAATATATTTAGCACCACTGTAACACCGATATACTTTGAAGAAGAAAACAGATACCTAGTGGGCTTTACGCCAGGCAGAATAGTTGGGCCATTTTTTGCCCAAACACAGATTGATGAAAATGGCGAAACTGTGTATATAGATGAGTTAAATTGGGTGCAAAGACAGACCTTTTTTGGCAGTATTGCCGATGGTTTTCATAATCTAACATTTTCCGTACGCTTTACCCTATTTGCTGTGTCCTCGCTGTTTTCAGATGGTTTAGGGGGACTTATGGGACCTTTAGGCATTGTAACCACAGTAGGAGACCAAGTAGAGCAGAGCCTGGAGATTGGCGGCGGCATGGCAGCTTTTTGGTCGCTTGTAAACTTCACCTTCATGCTCTCTGTAAACCTAGGCATACTAAACCTTCTGCCGCTGCCCGCGCTTGATGGCGGTCGCCTAATCTTTCTTTTCCTAGAGGCTATACGCGGCAAACCTATTAATCCTGATAGAGAGGGTTTGGTACATTTTGTAGGCTTTGTGCTTTTGATGGCTCTGGCGGCTGTGGTGTTTTATAATGATATTGTTAGGATGCTTGGGGCGTAAGGGTATAAGGGTAGGGTTTATGAGAATTGAGTATTCAAGACAAGCAATCAAATTTATATCTTCTCAAAATAAAAATGTTAAAGGGTTATTTAAGAAAAACCAGCAGATTTCGTATTGGCAAATTTCGCATATAGTTGTGGTAAAACGCTATAGAACAGGTAGAGCAAGATTTCTTTGATGGCAATACTGTTAGTCACAATGAAATAGATTGGGATTAATTTTAAAAGACGCAATCCATGTGGATTGCATCTTTTGTTATTATTCTTATTATTTATCCACTTTAGCCATATGCTCAATAAGGTCAACAACCTTGCAACTATAGCCCCACTCATTATCATACCAAGATACAAGCTTGACAAATGTGTCGTTTAGCATGATGCCAGCATTAGCATCAAAGATACTCGTAGCCGCATCGCCGATAAAATCAGAAGAAACAACAGCATCTTCTGTGTATGCCATAACACCTTTATATTCACCCTCAGCCGCCGCCTTGATGGTAGCTTTGATGTCATCATATGTGGTTGGTTTAGCCAATTTAACTGTCAAATCCACCACAGAAACATTAAGGGTAGGTACGCGGAATGCCATGCCTGTAAGCTTGCCATTAAGCTCAGGAATAACAACACCAACAGCCTTAGCCGCACCTGTAGAAGATGGGATGATATTTGCCGCCGCCGCTCTGCCGCCGCGCCAGTCCTTTTTGGAAGAACCATCAACAGTAAGCTGAGTAGCCGTGGTCGCATGAACAGTGGTCATAAGACCTTCAACGATGCCATATTTATCATTCATGATTTTTGCCAAAGGAGCAAGGCAGTTTGTGGTGCAAGATGCATTAGAAACAAAATTCATGTCAGGAGTGTATTTATCGTGGTTTACACCCATAACAAACATTGGCGTATCATCTTTAGAAGGGCCTGTGTAGATGACCTTTTTCGCACCACCATCAATATGCCCTTGCGCAAGTGCCTTAGTATGGAAAACACCTGTAGCATCAGCAATATAGTCAGCACCAGTAGCACCCCAAGGAATCTTTGTTGGCTCTTTTTCTTCAAAAACAGAGATGGGCTTGCCATCAACAACTAATTTGCCATCTTTTGCACATACATCGCCCTTAAACTGACCATGGATGGTGTCATATTTAAGCATATAGACCATGTATTCTAGGTCAATAAAAGGGTCGTTTATAGCAACAACCTGCACATTATCACGCTGCAATGCACTACGCAAAACCAATCTGCCTATACGACCAAAACCATTAATACCAATCTTTACCATAATGATTTCCTCCCTAAAATCTTATCTTTATCTTGCCTTTGTATGTTAATAGTATAACACATTTTGGCAAAAATAAAAAGCTTTTATTTGTATTTGCTTTCGATTTGTGATATTATAGGTGTAACATAATTAAAATTTTGAGGAGGATAATAAATATGCCCAAGGGATTTGGCGGTATGCCGCAAAATATGAACAATCTAATGAAGCAGGCACAAAAAATGCAAAAGAAGATGGAAGAAACACAAGCAGAGCTGGAAACAAAAACCCTAGAAACCTCTAGCGGCGGTGGTGTTGTAAAAATTACTATTAATGGCAAAAAAGAGCTACTAGACATAACAATAGACCCAGATGCTGTTGATCCTGATGATGTAGAGATGTTACAAGACCTCTTGCTTACCGCGGTAAACGAGGCATTGCGTCAAGCGGACGAAATGGTACAAAATGAGATGAGCAAAGTTATGCCTGCAGGTATGCCAGGGTTGTTTTAATCATGCACAATTACTACGGAAATCCCGTGGCACGCCTCATAGAAGAATTTGCTAAACTACCAGGCGTAGGGCAAAAATCGGCACAGCGCATGGCGTTTCATGTGCTTAATACGCCTACAGATAAAGCACAAGCATTGGTGGATGCCATAATAGATGCCAAAGACCTTGCCAAATATTGCTCAAAATGCTATAATCTCACAGACCAAGAGACATGCTATATATGCGAAAATGGTACGCGTGATGCGGGTACAATAATGGTAGTGGAAACCCCACAGGACATGGCGGCATACGAAAAAACCCGCGAATATGACGGCGTGTATCATGTTTTGCATGGAGCTATATCACCAATGGATGGTGTTGGTCCAAGTGAGTTGCGCATAAAAGAGTTACTTTTGCGCTTAGAGGACGAAGGAGCCGTGAAAGAGGTAATAGTAGCCACAAACCCAAATGTGGAAGGTGAGGCAACAGCCATGTATTTATCGCGCCTGCTAAAACCGCTGGGGGTGAAGGTAACGCGCATAGCGCACGGTGTGCCTGTTGGCGGCGACCTAGAATATGTGGATAGCATAACGCTTTTGCGTGCCTTACAGTGGCGGCGAGAGTTATAATGCAAAAGCAGAATTACGAGATGCCGCGAGATGTCCCTTTCATTAGACGGTGAAATGCCGTCCACAATTCGCCTCATGCTGATGAAATATGAGGTCATGGCGGCATGAGAACCCCGAGAGATGTAGATGCGAGTGAGTTGATAGGTGAGTTGATGCGGCTTGGGCGCGTTGTTGTGCGACAAACAGGGAGTCATATAAGGTTATAAAATGGACAAGACATAAAACCATTTCTACAATCAGCTATCATGAAAGAAGATGATTTAATTGAAAAATAAATTAAAAGTATTATTTGTGGCATCTGAAGCGGGACCATTCATCAAAAGCGGTGGGTTAGGCGATGTGGCGGGCAGCTTGCCAAAGGCTCTGATGGCACAAGGCGTGGATGTTCGAGTGGTTATGCCCAAATATAATACAATAGATGTAGCGAAACTAGAAGGCATAAAAGAAGTTGCTAAATTCGAGGTAACCTTGGACTGGCGCAAGCCTGTAGCGCGGGTACTAGAGCTTAATAATGGCAATGTGCCTGTGTATTTCATAGAAAACGACCATTATTTTAGTCGCGGTCACCTATATGGTAGCGGCGATGATTTTGAACGCTTTGCATTCTTTAGCAAGGCGGCTGTTGCCATGCTTGCATCCATAGATTTTCAAGCCGACATAATTCATTTTAATGATTGGCAAACGGGGCTTGGGTGCGTATATCTTGCGGATATTTATAGAAACTTTGTGTTTTATGAAAACACAAAAAGCCTCTTTACCATACACAATTTGCAGTATCAGGGTCAGTTTGGGCGCGATATTTTGCCGCAGGTGGGCTTAAATGACGGCTATTTTGTAAATGATAAATTGGAATTTCATAATACTGCAAGCTATATGAAGGCGGGGCTTACATATTCTGACTATATCTCGACTGTTAGTGAAACCTATGCTCAAGAGATTCAAACCCCAAGCTATAGCTATGGTCTGGATGGTATGCTGAAGGCTCGTTCGCATCAGTTGATAGGCATTGTAAACGGCATAGATTACACAGAAAATGACCCCGCAACTGACACACGTCTTTTTGCAACCTATGATACTCAAAATATGGCGGGCAAGGCGATAAACAAGGCAGAGTTGCAAAAGCAACTTGGTTTGCCACAAAGACCAGATGTACCAATATTTGCTATTATTTCAAGACTTGTGGAGCAAAAGGGGCTAGACCTCATATCTGCCTGTATGCATGAGCTTTTGCAACGCGACCTACAAATTGTGGTGCTTGGCACTGGCAGCGTACAATACGAGCATCTCTTTTGGGGAACAGCACATCACCACCCGCAAAAGCTAAGCGCGAATATAATGTTTGATATAAATTTGGCACAAAAAATCTATGCTGCAAGCGACTTTTTCCTTATGCCTTCTCTATTCGAGCCTTGCGGGCTTGGTCAGTTAATAGCCATGCGCTATGGCTCTTTGCCTATAGCACGAAAAACAGGTGGCTTGGCAGATACCATAACCCATTATGACTATAATAATGGTGCGGGTTGTGGGCTTTTGTTCGAGGACTATTTGGCAAGTGGTTTGATATGGGCGGTGGATGAAGCGTTGAGCCTTTATGGTGATGGCAATAGCGAACATTTTGCGGTAGCAAGAAAAAATGCCATGTCTGCTGATTTTTCGTGGGATGCATCGGCTAAGGAGTATGTCAAACTGTACAATCAAATAAAAGCAAAGAAGGTTTAGATAGATAACACAATAAACAAAAAGGTGCAAGAGAGGACGAATAATGTCTGCGAAATTCATAAAATATAACCCAGAACCTTTGTTTGGGAATGACTGTAACGCATTATGCCCATTTTTGATAGAACTCGATTGACATTACTACCATTTTGGAAGATGGGATTGGGTGATTACTCTCAGTATTTACAAAGAGAGATGCTTTTGCACGCAAAGGATGCTCTTGCAAAAGATGGGAAATTTAAGGTACTTATAAAAGACGGCGATACCGATATGCAAAATATCTGCGCAAAGCATGGCTTTGTGCCAACAAACGAAAGGGAATTTAATGCGGTTTATACTATTGCAGATGTAGAAAAGATTGGTTTTGTATTGCCTGAGGGATTCAAAATTACTAGCATGGCAGAAAATTATGATTTATTTAGATATGGTCAAGTTTTGTGGCATGGGTTTGACCACGAGGACAATGACGAAAGTATTTTTGAGTCTGAAGATATTATCACATATGACTACAAAAGGGTTTCGAAAGACCAAATGTAAATCTTGATTTAAAGATTGCTGTGGTTGCGCCCAATGGCGATTTTGTATCGTATTGCGGCATGTGGTTTGATGAGCTTTCAAAAGTTGCATTGGTTAAACCTGTTTGACGTTGCGGGCTTCTCAGGGCAACAAAAGCCTTGGTTGGACCTAGGCAACATTTTACTATAGCTTTGGCTTTCATCCATACGCAACCTCGGCATACTGGGAAAGCAAGTCCTTGTCCTTGTAGATTGGATTTTGCAAACGCAACAGTAAAATCGTGAAAACTCTAGGGCGGCTCATAGCCGCCCATTTTTAATACATAAACCTATTAATATCCTCTCGCGATATCCCCTCATGCGTTGCGATATTTATACTATTTGCAATAATGTTCGCCAGCCATCCCACAACCTCGCCAATCTCCTTTGGCGTAACAAACATGTTGCCCACATAGGGTTGCAAGATATTGCGAATAATTGCATACTTATCCCTATCCTCCAACTTTTGCAACATATCAAAAAACTTTGCGCCATCTTGTAAGCTTTCTGGTGTGCTTTCTGACATTTCGGATAGGAATAAGTCCATGGCATCATTGACAAAAGTAGCGACATCAGTGACGGTGGGAACACCAATAGCAATTACTGGGATTCCTAAGCTTTGCTGATTTAATGACATGCGTTTATTGCCCACACCTGCCCCAGGTGATATGCCTGTATCTGCAAGCTGTATGGTCTGGTTTATGCGGCTTATTTTGCGTGCTGCCAAGGCATCTATGCAGATTACCAATGCGGGCTTGATATGCTCCACCAAGCCGCGTACCACCTCAGCCGTTTCTATGCCTGTTGTACCCATTACACCTGGTGCAAGAGCGCATAGGGGGGCAAGTCCGCCAGCTAGTTCTTGCGGCAGACTCTCCATTATGTGGCGCGTTACAAGCACTTTTGACACCACTTTAGGGCCAAGAGCATCAGGGGTTACATCGCGATTGCCAAGACCGATTACTAATGTAGAGCCGCCTGATTTTTTGATACCTTTTGTCAATTCAGCGAGCTTATTTGCTAGTATGCTTATGATTTCTTCATGCGCTTCTACGTTGTTTACCATTATTTCTGGCGACTCTATTGTAATGTAGTTTCCTCTTGGCTTTCCCATGGCGGCTTCGCCCGCATCGTTTGTGATTTGAACGACTGTAACCTTGATATCATGAACCTCGTTATTTTCCACACTAATTTCCACGCCATCAATGCCGCTATCGCTGCCGCCTTGACCACCTGAAAGTTGCTCAGCCATCTCCAGCGCGAGGTCTGTGTATATATTTTGCACATATGTCATCCCTTCTTTATTAAAGGGGTCGTGGAATTTTCCACGACCCCTTTTGTTATTGAACATATCTATTTATACATTGGTATAGCGTTACTGCCGCCATGCACCCCTGCTTCTTGCATATTCTTTTGGTCTACATATATAAGAATATCAAGTTTGGCGCGTATATTGCCCATAATAAGCCATAGCCCGTCATCAAGCTGCACAATATAAGCATTTGGGTCTAGTTGTATGCTTGGTTGTGCTGCTAAAAGCTTATGGATTTCTGTGGTAATACCTGGCACATAGTCTGTAACTTTGCCTGTAGCCGCATTGTTGTGTTGATATGGTGCGGATGCAGAACCACCCTGACTCTGCGTAGAACCAGGGTTGTTGTAGAATGCCATTGCGGTTTCATTGTTGCTTTCTGTATTTTCGCTTGTTTCTTTAGGCTGGTCAGTTTTTGGTGCTTGTTGTGGTGTCTGTTGTGGTGCTTGTTGTTGTGGGGCTTGCTGGTTAGGTGTAGGAGTTTTTTCTGATGTTTCTTTAGGTGCATCTTTTGGCGTTGTTTCAGGAGCCTTTGGTGTGCTTTCTTGTGGTGCTACATTTGGAGTTGTCGCATCTTTTGGTGCTACTGTAGGTGTTGCGCTTGGTTCTGGACTTGTTTGTGGTGTTTCGTTATCTTGGTCCTTTTTGCGCCAAAATACAGAGCTTGTGATGGCATACGAGCTATCGTCATATTCTCTTGCTAGCTCCGAACCAAACACAGGAGCAGATAGCAACATGCTTGCCGCCATAACGCATAGCCCAGCTTTTACAATTTTATTTTTCATAATGTATTGCCTCCTAAGATTCAAGATTATAGGAGTATTTTTGTTCCGCATTAGTTAAAAAATGCAAGGGAATTTTTGAGAATCGTAGTGCCTTCTGGAAAATAACGCGGCTCGCTGTTTATTAAAATTGTGAAATAATTAACATTTGTGATATTTGCGGCATTTGTCATTAGTTTTGTTATTAGCAAATGCTCAAAATAAGTGCCGCCATAATTTAGTATGTCCAAGGAAAGATTTACGATGAGATGAGCATTTTCAGCATCAAAAACCACATCTAATACCTGAACATTTGGCGGAGCATAAATCATTTCATCGGGATTAAAATTATCAAAAATTTCTGTGAAAACAATGATGGCGCGTTGCTCTACAGAAAGCCACACGGGAATAATGATATTATAGTAGTTCATAACATCATGCCCATCTTCGCTTATCTCATAAAAGAATACTTTGAGCATGTCCAATTCACCAGAGCCAACGCTCTGCGGAAAAGCAAAAATAATTAAAACCAAAACAATTGCTATTATAAATCTTTTAATAAATATCACCTCCTAATCACCATTATTAACCATAGGAGCATTTGGTTCAAGCTATATCGTATTCAAAATTGTATCAGAAATGGCGAAAAACACTTTTCAATCGGCATATATTGTGTTATATTTAAGAAAAACCATTATATGCATCAGGAGGGAGCAAAAAATGACAATGACTATTACAAATCCTATCTTAAAAGGTTTTAACCCTGACCCAAGCATTTGCAGAGTAAATGATGACTATTATATTGCGGTGTCCACCTTTGAGTGGTTTCCTGGTGTGCAGATTTATCATTCTAAAGATATGAAAAACTGGAGACTAGCCGCCCGCCCCCTTAACCGTGTCAGCCAGCTAAATATGTTAGGCAACCCTGATGGCGGCGGTGTTTGGGCACCGCAACTCAGCTACCATGCGGGACAGTTTTGGTTAATATACAGCGACATGAAAGTGGTTCGCGGTGCTTTTAAAGAAGGCAACAACTACCTTGTTACATGCGATACAATTGATGGTGACTGGGGCGAGCCTGTATACCTCAATAGCTCTGGCTTTGACCCATCGCTTTTTCATGATGAAGATGGCAAACAGTGGCTAGTAAACATGGTTTGGGACCATCGCGAAAAAAATCACCGTTTTTATGGTATTGTGTTGCAGCAATATTCAAATTTCCGCGAACGCCTTGTTGGCGAAGCAAAGATAATCTTCAAAGGTTCGGATATTAGGCTTACGGAAGCCCCGCATCTTTATAAAATTGGCGAATACTATTATCTGCTAACGGCGGAAGGCGGCACGGGTTATGGGCATATGGCGACCGTGGCTCGCTCCAAGGACATTGAAGGTCCATATGAAATTCATCCGCAAAATCCACTGATAACAAGCTGCAACAACCCCGAAAATCCCCTGCAAAAGGCAGGTCACGCATCTTGGGTACAAGCGGCGGATGGCGAGTGGTATTTGGTATATCTAATGGGCAGACCAATAAAAGGTGATGGCGGCAAGGATAGGGGATATTGCCCGCTTGGGCGCGAAACATCAATAGCAAAGATGGTGTGGCGTGATGGCTGGCCATATTTGGCAGATGGTGGAAATCAACCAACTGTAACCATTGAAACTACATTAACAGAGCATCCATGGGAACAAGATTGGTGCGGCATAGATAATTTTGATGCAGACAAGCTAAATATTCATTACCAAACCCTGCGTATACCGCTAGATGAAGAAATTGCGAATCTTACAGAAAATCCTAGTCATTTGCGCCTATACGGCAAGCAATCTCTTCAATCGCCTTTTGTGCAATCCCATGTGTTGCGCCGTTGGCAGAGCTTGGACTTTGATGCTGCAACGGTAGTAGCTTTTTTGCCTAAGAACATACAGCAGTTAGCAGGGTTGTCGAATTATTACAACACCGCCAACTGGACTATGCTATATATAACGCATCATGAAGAAAAAGGGCGCGTGCTAGAGATAATGACGGCAGAAAACGAGGTGTATACAAATCCGCTAGCGGGCAATGAGATAATAGTGCCAGAAAGTGCGGAATATGTGCATCTAAAGTCCTGTGTACGCGGCGAAAAATATACATACAGCTATTCCTTTGATGGCAAAACTTGGAATGAGATAGACATAGAGTTTGATAGCTACAAGCTTTCGGATGATTTCTGCAAAGGTGCGGCGTTTACAGGTGCTTTTGTGGGCATGTTCTGTATAGATTCTAGCGGCATAAAGCTACCCAGAACATATGCGGATTTTGACTATTTTTCTTATGAGGAGAACTAGATAATGGATTTTGAAGTCATTGAGCTTAATGATAAGCAATTGAAGGAAATAGACGATAGGCTAGAAGAATTTGACAATGCCCATATAGGACAATCGGATTTATCTGGTGAGATAAACCTAGGCATTATGTGCGATGACAAGCAACTCATAGCTGGCGTAAATAGTACTGTTACAACCTTTCGTATACTGTATATATCTACACTATGGGTTAATGAAGGTTTTAGAGGGCAGGGGCTAGGAGAAAAGCTTATGATTGAGCTAGAAAATCGCGCCAAAAAGCTAGGAGTTAGTACTTTACGCGCAGATACCTTTGGCTTCCAAGGTCCTGTATTTTATCGCAAAATAGGCTTTATGGAGGTTGGTAGCTATACAAATGATACTGATGGATATTCGGAGCATTTTTTTGTGAAGCATATTTGATGGAGGTCAATAGGGGTCAACCTCTTAGAACCCTTGAACTTTTGATTTAGCTGGATGAAATGGCGTAATCATAGGCTTTGCTTAATAAGTTCAAATGTAGACATGGACTTGCTATATAGCCTCATTCTAAATGGACTATACGATAAGCATTAAGGAATGATATCGGTGATTATAGATATTGTAAAATCAATGAGGGCGAATATCGTAGTATTTGCTGTAATGCTCTATTACTTTATGATAGCGCGTAGCTTTGTGCAACCCTATGTGCTGGTTCCAGTTTATCAGTTTTTTGGAATATACCCTCTTTTGGGCTGGGTAGGAATACTCAATGTTTTCTTTAGGGATTTGGGTATTCCTGTCCTTTTGTATTGCTCATGTGCGTTATTAGCAAAACAAAAGATACGCCCTATATTTTCTATATCGCGGCTTAGCTTAACAAATATGCTGTATATCACCATTATGACATTGGCTGTGCGCATTATTTTTAATTTAATAGAAAGTGGCATCCCGTTTCTTCTTAGCGGAAGTGTTCCAATGCAGACTTTTCGCTTTATGGATATCGGTCAATCCTTGATCCATAATGCCTTGTTGGCAACATTCTTTGAAGAGGCTGTATTTCGTGGCTTTCTTTGGGGTGAGTATCTCAGACAAAATACTGCGTATTGGAAGATTGCGTTTGCGACGGGTCTGTTTTTTGGTATCATACATCTAGGTACATTTACAATGACCCACACTGCGCTTGCAGGTATTTTCTTCTATGCTCCGCTTATTTACCTTACTCGTTCTATTTTTGCGCCAATTTTGCATCACGCGCTTATGAATGGTCTATACACTTTGACAAACCTTGTGTTTTATATTGATAATCAAGCTGATTTTGATGCATTCATGCCCGTATATCTGACCATTCTCGTTGTTGCAACTATTATTTTAACCCCAATAGCCATTTGGTGCGGCAAAAGATTCTATCATGAGAATCGTCACAATGCTCAGGCAAAAGAAAGCTTATCAAAGGAAACCAAGGCATTTAATATAAGTTATTGGATTTTGATAGTGGTGATGATTGCGACATTCGTTAGGTCGTAAAAGTCACCCCTATTGTTTGCGGGTTATAGTAATTTAACTTGAAAATGGGCTTCTGCCCATGTTGATGCTCGCATCAACGAGGCTTGGAATGCGCCTGGTGTCGCGCATTCCAAGCTCGACACAAGACCCTTTTCAACTAAAATGACTAATAGATATAGCTATCAAACCCAATGCATCCAATATGGTGAATAGACCTACTCTATAAAACCTATTACTATATGTACTTATGTGCGCATTATAAAGAAGAAAAGCCGCCCCATCACAGGGCGGCTTTTGTCTACGCTCTATTTATTCTGCCCACCATCAAAATTAGGCAGTGGCACATTTATCGTACCCACAGAATTTTCATATTGCTGTACAGTGTAATTCAACACATGCAACAACTGCTTTGCCAAATGTGGGCTAACGGATAGATATGTGCGCCCATGCAGGTCTATAGCCTCGCCGCCCGCCGTGGTAGTTTGGTTGGCAAAAATCAGCTTAAAGTCCACAGGACTCCATTTTACTTCTACATAGTTTGCGTAATTTAAATTTGGTTCGTGCACTGTCTGTCACTCCTTTATCTACTGCATATACGGATACGGCACAGATTTTGGAGGCACAAAGGTTTCCTTAATGGTACGAGGGCTAACCCAGCGTAGCAAATTAAGCACACTGCCTGCCTTGTCATTTGTGCCAGAAGCGCGACCGCCGCCAAATGGCTGTTGCCCCACAACCGCACCCGTAGGCTTGTCATTAATATAGAAATTGCCAGCTGCATCGCTTAAAGCGCGCTCCATATATGCCAGAGCCTGCCTGTCTTGCGCAAATATAGCACCCGTAAGGGCGTATGGCGACACTGTGCAGCAGCTATGTATAGCATTGTCAAAATCAGCATCAGGGTATACAAATACTGTAAGCACAGGTCCAAAAATCTCCTCAACCATGGTCTTGAAATTCGGCACATGCGCCTGAATGATGGTAGGTTGCACGAACCAGCCCTTTGAACCGTCATAGCCACCGCAAAGCACATCCGCATCCTTGGATTCTTTGGCGTAATCTATATAGCCAGTAATAGATTTGAAGGCGGCTTCATCAATCACAGCCCCCATAAAGTTGCTAAAATCGGTTACTTCACCCACTTTGATTTCGGCGGTCTTGGCAAGCACACCCTCTTTTACCTTTGCCCATAGGCTTTCTGGGATATATGCGCGGCTAGCTGCAGAGCATTTTTGCCCTTGATATTCAAAAGCACCGCGCACCATTGCGGTTGTTAGAGCATCCACATCCGCCGTTGGATGGGCAAATATAAAGTCCTTGCCGCCTGTTTCGCCAACAAGGCGCGGATAATTTTCGTAATTTGCAATATTTTCGCCCACAAGCTTCCAGCAGGCATTAAACACAGCGGTAGAGCCTGTGAAATGAAAACCTGCCATGCGCGGGTCAGATAAAAGATATTTGCTAACGTCACTGCCGCGGCAAGGCACAAAGTTAATAACCCCATCTGGCAAGCCCGCTTCTTGCAATAACTGATAAACAAGGTAATTTGACAAAAGAGCAGATGTGGCAGGTTTCCACACAACTGTATTGCCCATAAGCGCAGGAGCTATGCAAAGATTGCCGCCAATTGCCGTAAAATTAAATGGACTAACAGCCACCACAAAGCCAGAAAGTGGGCGGTATTCCATACGATTCCACATGCCAGCATCGCTAATAGGTTGATTTTGATATACTTCTTGAGCGAAAGCCACATTAAAGCGCAAAAAGTCTGCCAGTTCACAAGCCGCATCTATCTCTGCTTGATGCGCTGTCTTGCTTTGGTTTAGCATAGTTGCGGCATTGAGTGTCTGCCTCCATGGGCCAGCCAAAAGGTCGGCGGCTTTTAAGAAAATAGCGGCGCGATGTTGCCATGGCATATTGCTCCAAGCATCACGTGCATCCATTGCGGCATTTGCGGCGGCTTTAAGCTCCACCTCGCCAGCTAAGCAATATTCTGCTAATACGTGGCTGTGATTGTGTGGCATCGTTACTTTGCCTTTTTCGCCAGTGCGGATTTCTTTGCCATTAATTACAATGGGAATGTCCGTCACAGTAGCAGCTTGTTTTTTTAGCTGTGTTTGCAGAGCATCACGCTCTGACGTGCCTGATGCATAGGTCAGCACAGGTTCGTTTATAGGCTTAGGTACAGTGTAAATCGCGTTTGTCATAATAAATCTTTCTCCTTTTTTATGTAAATTTTTTGTATAAATGCTCATCCATCATTTTCTTCCAGCCGCTTTTTAGCATTATCTTTGTTAGCCAATCCTTGCCTTTAAAGCCGCTGTGTTCAAGCGTTAGCTTGGTTTTACCTTCCTGCTCTGTTAGTGTCCATTTTACCATGGTTTCTAGCCTTGGTTTTTTCGCGGTACATTTGTATGATAAAAACTTATGCTCATCAAAGTCGGTTACGGTATTGTAAAATACACCATCCCAAAATGCTGATGCACTCATTTCAAAAACAAAATCCTCACCAGGCTCTAGCGCAAAGCCCTTTGTGGGCATACACCATGAGCTTAATAGCTCGTCCTTAACCAAATAAGCCCATACGGCATCTTTGGTTGTGGGATAAACTTTTTCTAATTTTATAGCGGACATTGCTCATTCCTCCAAATGGATTTCTTGGGCTTAAAATTCTTGTACACTTATCATAATATTTTTGTTGCCCTGTGTCAATGGATATGTTAAAATGTTGTTGTTAGAATGATTTCTATGAGGTGATAAAATGAGATTTACCGAAAATACACACCCTATCTTAGATTTTAAGCGCGGTGCGCCCATAACATTCACATTCGATGGCGTGACCGTTGCCGCCTTTGAAGGCGAACCCATTGCGGTAGCCTTGCATGCGGCAGGCGTACGCACGCTGGCCACAAGCCTAGGTGAACAAAAGCGTCCGCGCGGCCTGTATTGCGCTATTGGCAACTGCTCATCTTGCATGATGGTGGTTGATGGCGTAAGCAATGTGAAAAGCTGTATAGAACTTGTGCGCGACGGCATGGTAGTTGAGACACAACATGACAAGGGGGCATTATGATACATACAGATTTATTGATTTGTGGTGCTGGACCTGCTGGGCTTTGTGCGGCCATAGAGGCTGGCGCGGCTGGCGCAAATGTGCTTGTGCTTGAGCGGGGTCATGCGCCTGGTGGACAATTAGTTAAACAAACGCATATGTTTTTTGGCAGTGAAAAGCAGTATGCATCCTATCGCGGCTTTGATATTTCAGATATATTGCTAGCGCAAATGAAAGAGATGCCGAATATCAAGCTTGTCTGTAATACAACTGTGCTCGCGGCATATAGCGATGATGGTATATGGACCGCGGAAATTGCAGGACAAACCCCTAACGACAAGCCAAGATACGAAAAAATTCTGCCAAAAGCTGTGATTGTTGCCACAGGCGCATCTGAAAAGCCCTTGCTTTTCCCTGGCAACGACTTGCCAGGCGTATATGGTGCGGGTGCTGTGCAAACCCTGATGAACCAATATGGCATAAAACCCGCAAGTCGCGTGGTTATGCTTGGTGCGGGTAATATAGGGCTTATCGTTAGCTATCAACTTATGCAAGCGGGCGTTGACGTGCTTGCGGTATGTGATGCCGCGCCGCACATTGGCGGCTATCTTGTTCATGCCTCCAAGCTGGCGCGCATGGGTGTACCTATAATGACATCCCACAGCGTAAAGCGTGCGGAAGGCGATGGCAAACTCGATAGAGTGACCCTTTGGGAGCTTGATGAGAATTGGCAGGGCATAGCGGGTACAGAAAAGGTATTTGCGGCAGATGCGCTTTGTGTAGCTGTCGGACTTTCGCCTCTTAGCGAGCTATTGTGGCAAGCGGGAGCAGAGATGCTCTATGTGCCAGCTCTTGGCGGCTATGTGCCATATCGCGATGAAAACCTACGCACCACCATACCAAGTATCTTTGTAGCAGGCGACGTAGCGGGTGTAGAAGAGGCATCTTCTGCCATGGTAACAGGGCGGCTTGCTGGCTTGGGTGCGGCGCAGTATTTGGGCTATGACGTAATTGCGCTTGAAGCTAAGAAAGAGGACTGTCTGGGGCAGTTGCAATCCTTGCGCCATGGACATGGTGGTAGAATTTTGGAAGGAATACAGCAGGCGAGCTTATGATGGATGCTCCGCTAGATTATTTGTCGCAAAGCCCATTAAAGCATATGGATATGATTGTGCCAATCGAAAGAGGTACTGCGCACATCCTATATGCTGCAAAAGATGGCGTATGCCTTAAGGAGATGAAAAGCGGTGCGTATATGATGTCCGTTGTCTCTCACGAAGCGGGAAAGAAATTAATTGAAACATTGCCAAAAAGTGGGCTGTTTACTTTTCATCAGGACTTTATGAAGAAGGACTTTGAGGTCAATATTAAATACGAAACATTTATAGAAAACTATCAGGCGGTATATTTTGGGAAAGAACTCTTGTCTACTTCCGACAATATGTCATTGAAACCCCTCAATGATAGCCATTTTGGAATCATAGTAAAAAATTATGATGTAAATGTTGATGAAGATTACTTGAGCAAGTTAATTGAAGAGGGCAATCTCTTTGGTGGCTTTGTAGATTCACGCCTCATTGGCTTTGTTGGGATTCATGCAGAGGGTAGCATAGGTCTGTTAAAAGTGTTCGATGAATATCTAGGCAAAGGCTATGGAACAATGCTTGTTAGGCATATCACAAATCACCAGCTATCACTAAGCGATACACCTTTTGCGCAGGTTGGGATAAACAACGAAGCATCGCTTGCGGTGTTTAGAAAGCTTGGCTATTCAATTTCTGATGAGAGGGTGTATTGGGCATGGAGCTAGTCAAAAAGTTTAATGAATTTGTTGCGCAAATAGGCATAGACTACGCCATATGTGGCGGACATGCCATTGACCTCTTTCTAGGGCGCAAAACAAGACTTCACAAAGACCTCGATGTGTCCGTTTTTTGGGAAGATAGGGATGAGGTTGTGCAACACATGCTAGATAATGGCTGGGATGTTTATGAGCCATGCGGCATGGAGCATTTGCATAAAATTGGAGATGTGCATAATCAAAAGCGGTTGAGGTCTAATATTTGGTGTGTTAGGTCAGATAGCCCGCGCTATAGCTTTATGGAGCATGAAGAGAGCATGTTTGCAGTAGAATTTGATAATTCGGAGCAGACAGAGCTTGATTATATCGAATTTTTATTTAACACAAGAAATGATAAATATTTTCTGTACTCACGAAATAATGATGTGAAAATGGAGATGGAAACAGCGATTTTGAGGGTGGGGGATATCTCTTATCTCGCGCCAGAGCTTGTGTTGCTATATAAATCAACTATGGCGGATGAGGCGGTATATCAACTTGATTTTGATAATGCCTTGGCGAAAATGAGCAGGGAGCAAATGAAATGGCTAGAAAATGCATTACGAGCAATGTTTCCATATGGACATAAATGGCTTGATAGATTATAAGAGTCCGTATTGAATAATTATACCGCCGCAACAACATAGCTAAATGCGAAATCATAACCATAATAATGCAAGGAGAATTGACCATGGACAAAACATTAGAAAAAACAGGAATACCAACCACGGAACAAGTAGAGTCTGCTTTTCCGCCACAAGAGCGGCTTGATGAAGGTGCTGTTGCTATCATAGAGTGCTTTCAGCGCATACCTTGCAACCCTTGCGCCACATCTTGCCCACGCGGTGCTATTGTGCCTTTTGAGGACATTAACGACACGCCTGTCATTAAGAATGAAAACTGCAATGGCTGTACATTATGCATCACAAAATGCCCTGGACTTGCTATAATGGTGGTGGATACGACATGGAAAGACCCCGCAGGGCTTGACCGCGCGCTAATAAAGCTGCCATATGAGTTTAGACCATTGCCTGCTGTGGGTGATGAGGTGATAGCGACCGACCGCGCAGGGGCTTTTGTGACAAAAGCTGAGGTGGTGCAGGTGTTGCTTAATCATGCAATGAATAAAGTGCCAATTGTTACCATAGCGGTAGAAAAAAGCTTGATGCGCACTGTGCGCGGCATACATCTGGATGCCCGCCAACGTGCTGTTGTGTGTCGCTGTAATGACCTAGATGAGGCGGATATAGCCGCATATATAGCTGGCGGCGCGACATCCATAGACGAGCTAAAGCGTGTAACGCGCCTAGGCATGGGACCTTGCCAAGGGCGAAACTGTGTACCCATAGTACAGGGTATGCTTGCTCGTACACTTGGCGTACCTGTGGCGGAGCTTTCGCCTGGCACATACAGACCGACTGTGAAAAGTATTGCGCTAGGGGATTTGGCGGAGTATGATAGCGCAAGAGATGAACTGGGGGATGGCGAAAAATGAAAAATACAGCAGATTATGTAATAATAGGCGGCGGGATATCTGGCGTTACCGTTGGTTACTTTTTAATAAAACATGGTGCGAAAAATGTCGTGATTTTGGAGAGAGATTACCTAACAGCGGGTGCAACAGGACGTTGCGGCGCAGGCATACGCCAACAATGGGGAACAGAGCTTAACTGCCTCACGGCAAAATATTCCTGCGAATTTTTTGAAAACGCTAAAGAAGAATTGAAATACGATGATGCAATTGATATAGAATTTCATCAAGGGGGATATTTGCTGCTGATATCTACTGAAAAAGAGCTGGAGCAAACCAAGAAAAATATTGCGTTGCAAAATAACCTAGGCATAGCTAGCCGCCTGCTAGATAAATCAGAAATAAAACAAATAGCCCCAGCACTTAGCATGGATGGGCTTTTGGCAGGTGCTTTCCATCAAAAAGACGGGCATCTCAATCCTTTTCATACCACACAGGCATTTGCACAGGCATTTAAGCGCATGGGCGGTATAATACATACAAACACTTACGTTACAGGCATCACGACAACTGGTGGTCGTGTGACAGGCGTGGACACAACACAGGGACATATATCTACTGATTGCATAATCAATGCCGCGGGCGGATATAGTCAGCAAGTGGCACAGATGGTGGGTGTGGAGCTGCCGCTATATAGCGAGCGACACAATATCCTTGTAACAGAGCCTGTGGAACGCGCCCTTAACCCTGTTATCATGTCTTTTTCACTTAATTTTTATTGCCAGCAAGTGCCGCATGGCTCTTTTATAATGGGGCGTACATGTGATAATCAGCCGCGTGACCTACGCACCACAGCGGATAGCGAATTTCCTGTTCATATGGCAAGGTCTATCACAAAAGCCATGCCATCACTTAAAAAGCTACGCATGTTGCGTCAATGGGCAGGACTATATAATATGTCGCCTGATAAATGCCCGATATACAGCGGCACGCCAGAGCTTGCGGGCTTTTACACAGCGGCAGGCTTTAGTGGAAGAGGCTTCATGCTTGCCCCTGCTACGGGACAAAGCATGACAGAAATGATTCTTGGATTAGAGCCAACGTTGCCATGGCAACGATTGGGGCTTAGCCGCTTTGAAGAGGGTGGGGAGCTTATTTTAGAACCATCGGTTGTGTAGGTGGTAATGCTGATTTGAATACTACACAATATCATAATATTATTATCAATTAATGATTTATCAAAATAAGGAGGGTAGCTTGAATAGCCGCCCTCCTTATGCTAATTCTTTTCTTTGCCCTGTATCTCTGGTACTGGCTCTACATCATTTTTCGGAAACTTTTGCTTTTTATTACTTTCCGTGCCATGCGGCTCTTTTGGGTCTGGCCGCCTCATTCCTGCTTTCGCCATAATATCACCTCACGACTATATTATGACACATTTCATTTTCAATTATCCGTTCTCGATTCTCAATTGTTCCTCGGCGGTCTTGGTCCTTGATATTGATAGTAGTCTGTTTTCGTTGCGCCGTTAAAAAGCTTGCGCTTGGCATTTGCTTTGCGCTCAAAATATGTCTCAAATTCTTCATCAGATGTGATGATATACACTGACCATGTACTTTCTTTTGGAAACAACTTTGTGAGCGTTTGATATATATGGTGCAAATCCTTAGTCTCCCCCAAACGCTGACCATACGGCGGATTGGTTATCATTACGCCATATTCGCCCTGCAAGGCTACATCGGCTATATTTTTTGTCTCAAATTGTATGCAATCCGCAACGCCAGCGGCTACGGCATTTGCTTTTGCCTGCTCTATCACATTTGCATCCATATCACTAGCAAAAATAGGCGCGATTTCGCCTGTATAGATTTTTGCTTGTGCCTCATCTCGGGCATCCTGCCAAACTTTAGCATTTATCTGTGGCCATCCTTCAGATACAAACTCGCGATTAAGCCCTGGCGCAATATTTTTTGCTATCAAAGCAGCCTCTATAGCTATTGTGCCACTGCCACACATGGGGTCTAGTAATATACGGTCTTTGCGCCAATATGAAAGCTCTATCATGGCGGCGGCAAGAGTCTCCTTAATAGGTGCGGATGATGTGATGGCACGGTAGCCGCGCTTATGCAGCCCTGCGCCCGTTGTGTCTATGGTTAGGGTGGCTATGTCTTTTAGGAAAGCCACCTGTATTTTGTAAACTGGTCCAGTCTCTGGGAACCAATCAAGATTATATTTCGTCTTTAGCCGCTCCACCACAGCCTTTTTTACGATGGACTGGCAATCTGGCACAGAAAAAAGGGTGGATTTTATGGATTTGCCTACCACGGTAAAATGCCCATCCGCCGTAATAAAATCCTCCCATGGCAAGGCTTTTGTCTGCTCAAAAAGCTCATCAAAAGTGGTCGCTTTAAATTCGCCCATCTTCAGCAAAATTCTATCCGATGCCCGCAACCAAAGATTTGCGCGGGCAAGGTCAGAAAAATCGCCCGCAAAATCTATGCGCCCATCTGCGGATGCTGTAATGTCGCATCCAAGGCGGGTAAGTTCACGCTTTACGGTGGCTTCTAAGCCGAAGGTGGTGGTGGCTATTAGGTTTAGTTTTGTCATTGCGTTCTCCTTGTTTGGTGGTTGTGGGTGGTTATGTGTTGTGTTTATTGTACCTTAAAGAGGATTTGATACAAAGATAAGTAATTTGATTCTTGCATATAGCTGTTCAGTTTATGGATAATGTGATGGAACGTCTATTTATTAATTGTGCCGTCTGTGTTCGCTTAGAGCTGCACAGTGTTCATATGCCAACCGACTTACAAAAAAATCAACTACACTTACTGCCTCTCCTCTGGTTTGGTCAAGAAGGAGTCCCATAAATTTTTTATTAAAAAGCATATATGGTTTGTTTTCTTTTGGTGTTAATGCATCTATAAGAGGTATGGTATCGAACAGCATCAAATACAGCTTTGCAGTTGCCAACACGCACTCTCTGAAACAACAGTCGTTCTTCAGCTTGCTAAACTCGTCAAATTCTGATTGTAACTGGCTAGCATATGGCGGGAGTGATAGATTTCCACTGGTGCTATATTGTCCAATAATCAACTGTGCTTCACAGAACATATTCCAAATGTAATTTTCATCTCGCAACAACTCCATCCAAAAACTATCGTTATAGTCGGCTGACTCATAGTATTTGTCATATGGCTTGTAAGCCATGAATTCAAACCGATTATTAACAAGAACATTGTTATTAATAGAAAAACCCCAACTCGAAACTACATTTATCTTATCGAACCAGCTGTCATTATTGCTCTCCAGCTTTCTCATACAGGCCCAAGCTAAAAAATCACAAATTTGCACACCAGCGTTTGGGTTCTTCTTATCCGTCAACTCCATATAAACATCGGGGAAAACATAAGAAGAATAAGGAGTCTTATAGCACATACGAAGCTCTTCTCTTTGATATTCCTTTAACTTCTTCAGGTAATGCTCCGCATTGATTACTGTATCTGCCTCTCTCCATATTGTAATTGGCTCACGATAACTTCTGGGATTTTGAACGCACAAGTTAAAAGCAGCTTCTTCCAAGGCTTTCTTGACTATCTTCCCAAGAGCCCTATTCCGTTTTTTACCATGCATACTCTCAATTTCAAGCCCTCTATTAATATTTCTATAGTAGTCGTGAGTGTCAACAATATAGCAGCTAAAGACAGCATTTTTTAATGTGTTGATATGCTCACACAGTATTGAGCGCGCCCAATCACCATCATCGCTTGCGTGGAAATGTCCTCTATCATATGTATCCTTTAATCTTGGATCTCTGCTCTTATGTAAGTGCATCTCCAAAACTGACCACGCATTTGAAATAATAGCTTCGACTTCATTAGAGTTGTAAGATATCAAAGCCCCATACCCAGCATACCTGTGGTCAGTAGATTTTGTTTCATCCATGTACATTTGAATCATTTTTTTGACAACCCTTTCTTGGCCTACACTTTAAACCGCACATTATAGCCAAACCTCGCATTTAGCCAATCCGCCAAAGCTTCATAATTTCTGTCAACCGCAGGTTGCCTCTACACTGTATCTATCGCCCCCGTAATCCCCCTCAATGCACCCTCATAAACCTCACGCACCATACTCCATTCAGCACCACGGTCACTTTTATGAAAAATCCCATAATCATAACTAGGCGAAAACCCTAACTTACCATAAACCTCTGGGTCGCCGCATAGAAAAACGGCGCGATAGCCCATTTGCAATGCTATTTCTAAAGATTTTTCTATCATAGCACGTGCTATGCCGCGGCGAAAGTGGTCGGGATGCACGCTTATAGGCGAAAGGAGCAATTCCGTCAGTATGCCATTTGGTGTTTTTATATCGGTTTTGTACAAAACAATTTGACCCACTATCTTATTATCAATTTCTGCAATCAAAGACAGCTCGGGTATGAATACATCTTTGACGCGAAGCTCATCAAGATAATCTGGCACTGTGCCGTCATCATCAGCATTTGTGGCAAAAGATGCCTTGATAAGCCGACAAACCTCACCATAATCCGCTGGCATTTCCTGCCGAATTGTCACATTTCTCACCCTCAAAATAAGTATAACACGAAATTTTTCCATGGGCAACATTTTCTCTTGACGTGGGGAAATATTTCATGTATAATTAGTCAGTAGCTGTGTTACAAATCTATCATTATTCCGAAATACGTGCCATATCTGGCAACAAGCGGAGGGAGGGAAAGAAATATGTCAGAGGTAAGAATCAAAGACAACGAAACTTTGGACTCTGCCCTTCGTCGCTTTAAGCGCGCTACACAAAAGGCAGGCATCCTAGGCGAGGTTCGCAAGAGAGAGCATTACGACAAGCCTAGCGTGCGCCGTAAGAAAAAGAGCGAGGCTGCCAGAAAGCGCAAGTTTAACTAAGGTAGCATGACACGAGTGGTAGCAATTTTGTCCGAAAATGCTCCGTCATGCTCTACAAGCAAAATTGTCGGGCTATATCGCAATATCAGATTTTCTATCTGTATGCGCGACAATATATCTATGTAATTTAACGGCTCATCCCATATTAGGAGATGGGCCTTTTCCATTAGACTCTTTGCTATCAGCACCTTCTTCTTTTGTCCAGCCGAAAAATTTTGCATGGGCAGGTCAAATTGTTCGCGCTTAAAATCCAGCTTGCGTAGCATGGCAAGCATAAGGCTGGCTTCCAACCCGTTTTTGCTGCAAAAATCCCATAGCGTGCCTTTTAGATGAGATGTGTCTTGCGAAATATACGAAATCTTTAAGTCGCTGCCTACTTGCAACTCGCCTGTGTGGCTTATATTTTCGCCGCATATCAACTTAATAATGCTAGACTTGCCACTGCCATTTGCACCACATAGGGCTATTCTGTCGCCTGCCTCTATGGTGAAAGTAATATTTTCGCAAACTTTTTTATCGTTATAGAATATACCTATATCGCGCAATCTTACTAGGGTTTTGCTATGATACTTTTCGGGAAAAATCTTTAGGTCATCTGCTATTTCGATATTTTTTAGCAATTTGGATTTTTCTTCTATTGCCCGATTGGCGCGGGTTTCTATAGCTTTGCTTTTTTTCATCATAAGTGCAGCCTGCTTGCCTGTGTAGCCTCTATCGGGATTCCACGTTCCTTTTTTGGTTGCCTCAATTTTGTCTGACCAATCTGCCCTATCTTTTACGACCTTTTCAAGACGTGCAATTTCACCTTTTAGCTGCTTGTTTTGTTGTATTTCAAGATTGTCTTGGTTTTCCTTATTTTGTAGCCATGTAGAAAAATTGCCGCGTGTGACTTCGATATTTGCTTTGTTTATGGACAAAATGTGGCTAACACAGCCATCAAGAAAATACCTATCATGCGAAACCAAAATAAAGCCGCCTTTGCTCTCCAAATAGCGACTAACAAGCTCACGCCCATGCAAATCAAGATGATTAGTTGGCTCATCTATCAACAAGAAATTGTTTTCGCGCAAAAATAGAGTTGCCAGCATGATTTTGGTTTGCTCGCCGCCAGAGAGGGTGTCAAAAGGGCGGTGAAGCACATCTTCTGCCACCTCCAGCATGTTTAGTTCGCGCATGAGCTGCCATTGCTCAAAATCACCGAAATCACCAATGATATCTTGTGTGTACCGCGACTTATCCTTAATATCAAATGGAAAATATGTAAAATCACATGGCGCAACTATCTTGCCGCGATATTCAAAATGCCCGCACAGCAAGCGCAAGAGGGTTGTTTTTCCGCGCCCATTGCGCCCAGAAAGCCCAAGCCTCCAATTTGTATCCATGGAGAGGTTTGCATTTTCAAATACATTTTCATAGCTGCCGTCGTAGGCAAAGGTTAGGTTTATTATAGAAATTTCAGCTATAGCTATCAATCCTTTCAAAACGGGCGGTAATATATTTTCGACCGCTTAGAGCCAGACATATCTGCGCTGGTGTGTAAAAAAGCCATATCGCCCTATGTGCAAAGCCTACAAAGTCGGTATTTGTGATAATGCCAAAGCGCCCAAGATTCCATATGGCAACGCATATATCGCATAGCACAAAAGCTGTCATACCTATGAATACAAGCACATTATTTGGTGCGGGGAAAGCCCCTTTGCGCAGAGCCTGTATCATGGCGATATATGATAGTAAAAAAAGCTGCGCATAGAGTATGGCAATAGTTATCAATACATCGCCATCAACAAATAAAAATATAATAGGGGCTATAAGTGCTATTGGCAAGATTCTTAGGCGGCGCATACCACCAAAACGTACATTATACAGCACCTGCACGGCGCAGAAAAAAGCTACACCGACTGGGTAGTCATAGACGATGACTAGGAAGTAATCGGCGACTACTGTTGCCGCCATTGCGGTGACTAAAAGGGCGTAATCGCGCTTGCTAACAGCGTTGTTGCGCCCCGCTATGGCTATACCAAAGCATATTAACATGGCTATAAATTTGATAGTGTCATTTGTCATGGTAATATTATGCTCGCTTTACAATATTTTACTCAATATAAAAAGCCCATACCAAAGCGGCAGGGCTGATAATTTCTTAAATATTAAACGATATTAAGCGAGAAAACCAAGAACCAAAGACAAGATTATGAAAAATGCGCCTAAAAGCTTCGTCCAACGCTCCAACCTACCCTCTAGGGTACGCGCTTTGTTTTTGTCAAAATAGGTTTTATCGCCGCTCATACCGCCAACATTGCCAGAAAAGCCAGCTTGACGCTTTTTTTGTAGCAATATTGCCGCTATCATGCATAGGCATGCAAGGGCAAGAACTATAGAAAGTATAATGTATAGTGTATTCATTTCTCCCATTAGAAAAATCCTCCTCAAAATGACACTTATAAAATGTTCTTAAAAATTCATACCTTACCATTCTATCACATATAATTTATTTTTGCAAGCGAAAAATGAAATTTTTTCTGATGAACTATTTTCATTCCACAAACACCCCAATCCCCTTATGCTTCACCTCAAGCCTTAACTCATCAATACAATAATTCTCGCCATCCACACAGCAAATATTGTTATCAGTCGTTTTTATTACTGCGCTTTTTACTTTCACAATCTCCACATTAGGTTGCAGATGTATTTTTTTGCGCAAGATTGAGATAAAATTTAGGATGCGGCGGGGAAGATTGCGGTATTTTACTACAAAAAACTCTAGGTAGCTGTCATCCATTACGGCAGTGTCTATTAGGTGCATTCCGCCGCCTGCATGTATGCAGTTATGAACAGCGCAAAAATCGGCTTTATAGTGGCGCGTTTCGCCTCCATCTAGGGTCACGTCATAGTTGCTTGCTTTCAGGAAAAACACGCATTTCAGCAATGCGCGATAGTAGCTAATTGTAGTTTTTTTCTTATAATTCGCCATAGCCAAAATAACGCCAGCCGCCATGCCATATGAGAAAAATAGTACGGATTGTATGCCATTTTCTGATACAATTAGGTCAACTGACTTTACATTGCCTTTTAGGATATTTTCTGTGGCTTTGTCTATTTCATTAAATGATGAGGGTATGTTTAGCATGGTAGCTACATCATTGCCTGTGCCAGCAGGTATGATGCCGAAAACTACATCGTCACCCATGCTATAGCCATTTACCACTTCATGAACGGTACCATCGCCGCCCATAATTACTATGTATTTTGTGCCACCATGCTCGCTATTTGCGATAATGTCACGGGTTAGTTGTGTGGCATGGCCGCTGCCTGTGGTCTCGTATGTTGTGTGCTTTATATTTTTGGCATCAAGAAAGGCGCGAAACGCATCCAAATAACACCTTGTGCTACCACGGCTGGCATATGGGTTGTAAATAATATGATAGTGATTGGGATTGGTCATGAAGTCTCCTTAGAATGCTAACACTTGTATTAGCGTATGTACAACAGGGTCAAACACATTGCGGGCAAAAAACATTACAATAAAAAATACAAGAAGCATCTTTAATATATTTTCGTGTTGGGATACTTTAAGAGCCGCAGGCGGGCTTATCGCCCATAGTAAATATGTGCCACTAAGCGGATAAATAGGGATTATGCTAAACAATGCAAAGGAGATATTGTATATAGCAATAAAGCGCAGAATATTCCAAATAATTCTGTATGTTTGAATATTTATGCTATCTTGCAAGTTAAAATAGCTTGCATCAAAAAAATTGAAAGCAATGGTGAAAGCAAACCCTGCTATAATATTAGCTAAAAATGGCATGATAAAAATCATTAGCATAGCCTTTTTACGCTCTTTGAATGAAGAGGGCGCAAGCCGCACAGGATTCGACCAGCCATAGCCAAAGAAGACTAGAAATATGCCACCCAAGGGGTCCATATGCCTTAGCGGATTTGGAGCTAATCTTCCTTGGGCTTTTATGCCCTTATCGCCCAAGCTGTTTGCCACTAGGCTTTTTGTGTATTCATGCAGGGTTATGGCTATTATGATACCTGGGATTGTGACCAATATGCTTAATATTATATCTGGAATTTTAATCACCTCGCTTTGATAATATCATAGCCGTCATGAAATGTAAAGTCTAAACATGTACAAGTCCTCATATTATGACATATGGAGGGGATGGCATGGATAGAGCGAGAATTATCAAAACCGCCTGCGTGTATACGGGCATTATCTTTGGCGCGGGCTTTGCTTCTGGGCAGGAGCATCTTACGTTTTTTCTGCGCTATGGGCGCATTGGAATAATTGGCATTATGGTAGCAAGCGTGCTTATTGCCTTATGCGGCTGGGCTGTTATGGATATATGTGTGCAGCGAAAAATAGGCAATTATCGCGAATTTATGGCTATTGTGTTTGGTAGCCGCCTTGGTGCTTTGTTGGATATCATAACAGGGGCATTTATCTTTGTAATATTTTCTGCTATGCTAGCGGCTACAGGTGCGCTAGGCTATGAGGCGGCAGGCTTGCCATTTTCGCTTGGCGTGGTGCTGGCGGCTTTGCTTTGCTTTGTGGTACTACTATTTGATATGCGTGGCATGGTGCAGATAAACACTGTAGTTTCGCCTATTTTGGTATTTGGAGCATTGTTTTTGGGGTTATACGCTATTTTTGGCAGTGCGCAACCAGCCTTTGCGGGGCAAATAACGGATAATTGGGCAACATCTGCCGTTGTATATGCTTCATACAATCTCATCCCTGCAATTGCGGTGCTTGCTGCCATGCCAAACTTGGTGACTACACGCAAAGTTGCGAAATACGGCGGCATCCTCGGCGGTGTATTTCTAGGCATTATTGGCGTGATACTAGCTTTTGCTTTGCTTTCAAATATAGGCTTGATAGAAGGTATGCAACTACCCATGCTTGCCCTAGCGCAAAATTATGGCAATCTTATTGCGAATTTCTATATAATCGTTCTATTTCTAGCTATCTTTACCACAGCGGTCACAAATGCCTTTTCGCTAACCGAGTGGCTATCAGCGCGGATTAATGCATCAAAGCTCAAGCTAAAAATAGGCATATTAATTCTGGGTATAGCCGCCGCGCATGTAGGCTTTTCTAATATTGTAACCCACGCATATACATTTTTTGGATTTCTAGGATTGTTTATAATGTTTTCGATTTTAATATACTGGGTACTTGGTCTAAAACGCAAAGAGGGCTAGTATATATTGTACAAAGTACAAACTATTCGGAGGGAATTTAATATGAAAAGATTGATAATGCTAGCGATGATTTGCGCCTCTATGATTACGCTTACAGCCTGTGCAGTTGTGCAGGAGCGCGTAGATGCCACCGCCTACGAGAGAATACATAGGCGGTTAATGTCCTTGGAGACCTTCTCTACGCAAGCCACGGTTACATATATTTCCAACAACAGTAGCCATACATATGAAACCACACAACATGGGCGCATAAGCGGCGAATATCGCATAGAAGTAACATCGCCTGAAAATGTGGCGGGCAACACCACCATTTTTGATGGCACGACGATAGCGCAATTTAACCCGCGCGTAAATGGGCGCGTGTCGCAGACCACTACAGAAGCACCAGAGCGGCTGGAGATTTTGCTAACATCCTTTATACGCAATTTTGTGACCAGCACAGAAGTCAGCATAACCGCAGCAAATTTGGATGAAGGGCTGACGACGGTGATGGAGGCGACCGTGCCTGGCGACCACCCATATATGGCAACGCAGAGCCTGTGGGTTAATAATGAAACATTGCAACCTGTGCAGATGAAGGTATTTGACCAAAATGGTGTGGAGAGGATAATTGTGGTTTTTAATACATTTGAGTATAATGTGAATATTGAGGATGAGATGTTTCGTGTTCCGCAGTAGGAGATTTATAGTTTGACTAAGCTCGTATACGTAGAAACAAGGTAGAGACCACCCCCATCTCTTGCTCTAAAACGAGCAAAAGACATCCCCTCCTCAGGAGGGGAATTTTTTTGATGACTAGCTAATGTTCTAAATATTTTCATGTTGAAATGCTATTGACAACGCTTTGACAACGAGTTATACTAGATTTGTACCATTGAGCGTTTTGTTTACGAAACGGCAATAATGAAATTCGACCTGCAAAAGCATAAAATGAGCCTGTCTTTTTGAACAGGCTTTTCGAGTAGGTCTAAAAATAAGGAGCGTGGGTGGATTTGCGAATTTTAAAGTCTATGACCGCCTTGGTTTTGGTGGTATTTATGTTTTTTGGTGCGGCGGCGCACCTAGAAGCATCCGAAGGCATCGGACAATTTGACCTTGATGTCATATTTGTAATTGATGGAAGTGGGTCTATGAACTTTGCTGACCCGGATGGGCTGGCAAAGGTAGCTGCCAATCTTTTTATTGACATGAATGAAGGAACAGATTCGCGGGCGGGTTATGTTTTGTATTCCCATGTTATTAGAGAACAGCGGGACTTAACAGACTTGGTTAGCTTTAGCCGCGACATAAAAAATTCGATTTCTGGTTTTACATACAGCGGATGGACGGATATTGACCTTGGCTTGCGCACAGCATTTGAGATGTTTGAGCGTGAAGCGGCGCAAGGCACAAATGTACGCCAGCCTGCTATTATTTTACTGAGTGACGGCAATGTGCATATGCCAGGATGGGGCGTTGAGGGCGAAACGCCTTCCGACCAGATAGCCCTTATGCGTCAGGCGGCTCACACAAATTTGATTAGCGACCTACAAGCTAACAATCCTGATATACCCATATTTACGATAGGATTTAATTTTGATGGAACGCTAGATATGGATTTGATGACATCCATAGCGGATATAACGGGCGGCGATGTGTTTGAAACAAGCGATGCTGCCGACCTGCCAAGTATTTTGCGCGAGATTTATACACAACTGACAGGGGCTAGAAGCACAAATATTCTGGTCTATCCTGTTACGGGACTACCGCAGTCCGTTACTATACCCATCACAGATAATAGCATACATAGAGCCATAATAACCATAATGTCATCGCAGTCCATAAGTGATATCTCTTTGGCAAACCCAGCAGGCGGCGCGGGCGATTATGTGGTAAACACAGACCCTAGCGGCATATATACTGTTCTTACGGTTATGCAACCCGAAATAGGGAATTGGACACTGACGTTTACGGGTACAGAAGGTGACACGGTATCTGTTGACCTGATAAGCATTTATGACATGTCCTTGGTGTTTGATTTGCCGCGCACATCGCCTTTGGAAGCGGAGTTTTCTTGGCGCATGGAAGATGAAATGGGCATTGCTATAACTGATGAGAACCTGATTAGCCAGCTTGCGCCCATTATTAGAATAACAAATATTGAGACGGGCGAGGTTACAGCAGCCGCGTTTTCTTTTGGGCAAATGGAAATGACATTGCCTATGGAAGCGGGCGTTTTTACTGCATATCTTGAGCTGGATGACCATGGCATCGTGCGTACATCCAATATACATCAATTTGAGGTGACGGCCGCTCCGCCCCCAACGCCGCTTTTGGGCATGGGCGATGTATCTGTTACTATGTGGACTATTTTTAGCCCAGAACGTTCGATAGCCCTTAATGAAGTGATAAATTTTACGCAGGAAAACAGACCCATCGAGGTAGTTGCAGATTTTGGTCCATGGATAAGCCATCTTGAGTGGGAATATATTTCTGCTGTAGAGCTAATCAATTTGCGTGCTACCAGTGCTGGTTCTGCGGAAATAAGAGTGATTGCTATGGATGTGCATGGGAATGAAATTGTGTTTTTTGTTGTTGTAAATATCATATCTGGCTGGATACCTATTATAGCGGGTATTGTGCTGTTGCTTTTGGTGGCTGCGCTTGTTGTGATATTAAAAATAATCAATAAACCGCGCCTAAGCGACCCTATGAGCAAGTTGTACATAAAAATGTCGTTGCCAGCGAGTGTTCATGCGGAATACCCGCCAGAGGCGGCTCTTGCCCTGCCGCGCGTAAAGGGCAAAAAGACATTGCGCGCCCTTATCGCGGATAATATTGCTGTGTCTGAACCGTATCGCATAGCTTTTGAGTCTATTGCATGGTTTGCAGATGGCACGACATTATCGGCTAAAACCAAATCTCAACTAGAAATAAAAGTGCCGCAAGACCCAAGATTTACCGTGAAAATTGATAAAAACACTGGCAGGGACACTGTTTTGCTAGATAAAAATAGTGGAACAGAGATACGCATTGGCTTTAATTCTGGCGGCGGCTATGGTGAGTACGATGAATACATCATCAACTTAGGCAATACAGATGGCGGCAATATGCATAATATGGCAGCTCCTATGGATGATGGCTGGGGAATGCAGCAAACACCGCAACAAACCAATAGCTCTGATGATTTTTGGTAGAATTTGATGACAAAATAAATATAATGATGAAATGAGGGGACAGCAATGGCATTAGGAAAAATGGCCTTGGAGCATCTTGAAAGCGAGCTTTTGTTAAGCAAAGGTGGCGGTATTTATTATGATAATGCGCGGGTAGAAGCCAGCGAAAACGAAGCGACACTATTTATTGGGCTTGGCGGCACGGGCGCGGATATGCTTATACGCATCAAAAACGAAGTTAAACGCCGCATGGTGTTGCCACAAAGGTCTGATGGAAAAATAACTTCAGATACACCAAATAATATTGGTTTTCTCGCTATTGATACAGATATGACATCCATGAAAAAAACTTGGGGTACAGCCACCTTTGACCAGTTTGGCTCGGAGTTTTGCTCTATTTCTGTGGATGATAAGCAAGCCATTGTTGTAAAATGGAAAAAGCTAGCAGAGAGCAATGCGGACGAGGCAACTTGGTATGATCGCATAGATGCTGTGGGTGCTTTGCCTGGTGCTGGCGGTATTCGCCAAATGGGGCGATTATTACTATTTGAAAATATCAGAAACACGAGAGAGCGCATATCTTCTAAGGTTCGTGAGCTTATAGCAGGCGGTATAAATAAAGTAACTGTTATGATTGTTGCGGGGATAGCGGGAGGTACTGGCAGTGGCACTTTTATTGACATTGCCTATATTGCGCGTAGTGTACTAGAAGACTTGGCTATACCAGGGCGAAATGTGTTTGGCTATATTGTTATGCCCGATGTGAATTTATTAAATGGGGGTCAAGAGGATTCTTTGAAGCGCAACGGCTTTGCTGCCCTAAAAGAGCTGGACTATTGGATGAGTCCTGGTGAAGGTGAGCAAAACGACCAGTTTGTACAAAACTATGGCTCTTCAATGGTGCGCTCCGTAGCCAGCAAGGTATTCGATTTTTGTCACCTTTTGTCTGCGCAGGACATGGATGGTTTGCCGCTTACATACAATAAGGTTATAGGCAGTATGGCGGAAAATATTTTCGCATATATAGCAGGGGAAGACAACGCAACTAATGACGACCAAGGAAACACGGCTATGAAGTCCATGTATGACAACATAGACACTTACATAACAAGCCTTGATACGTCCGCGCCCATTCCTGCCTGCTATCGCTATCTAGCAGTAGGTAGCCATAAGCTAGAAATTCCCTTTGAAGAGATTTCGACCCTTCTTGCTATTCGCCTATTTGAAAGGCTCAAGCCTACCTTTGACTTGCGCCCTAATGAGGAAACGTTTAAAGCAGATATGACAAGGATGCAACTTGTTCCAAATCAAGTTATAAACGATAGCTTGTTGCGTGATATTTACCCATCGCCGCTAGATGGCAATCCTAATTATCAGCATGGCCAAATATGGGGTGGCGAAAATACAGGACCTAAGAACAACAGACCATATTTTGATGCGTACCAATGGCTTGCAAGAGAGCTACAGCCAAAAACTAAAGCCAATGGGGCTAATTGGGCTAATGCTCAAAATGGTGTTTTCCGCAATTTTATTAATGATAATATGAAGAAGGTAGACCGCGGACCTCTCTATCTTGCGGCTATGATAAAGTCTGATAACAAATGGAGCATGATACCTACACTAACAAGCATGGCAGAGCAATGTGACGGCGTTGCCGCTAGTTGTGCATCCAGAGTAAACGAAATAGAAGCAAGGCTGGCAGCCGCATACAATGCGGGACATGGCAAAATAATGAACAAGCAAAAGTATGTAGTGGATTATTTGTCGGCTCTATATGATTGGATGTCTAATGATATGGCACTGTTCGTATATCCTTTGCGCGCTGAGGCTATTCGCGATTTGCGCGACAGATTGCAAGTATATTATGATAAGGTCTTCTCTAAACTTGCGGATGTGCTAGAGGCATTGCCAGAAATTTTCCGCCAAAACTACGACTATATCGCCCTAGAACAGCGCAGAGCGGAGCAAGAGGGCAAATTGGACGAAACAAAGTTAATATGGCCGCTGAAATATGAGCAAGAAAATAAGCAAGACTTTATGAAGATGCTGGAAACGGGCATTGTTGGTTTTTTGGACGATATGACTAATAATATGGAAAGATGGACGGGTTGCGACCTTGATACATTGGAAGCTACATCTACTGGCTCGGATGTGCCTGGGTTTATTTCGCGCTTCATTAGTGAGCAATTTGGTAGTTTGCTTAATATCAACATGGAATCCATTATGGCATCCAAAGAAGGCGCGGATAACCTAGACCCATATTTGCGCCGCATATTGCTTAATATAAAAGACAAATCTGTGCCTATGTTTAGCATGAATCAAACATATAGAAATACATCTACAGCAGACTTTGGTTTGATTTCAGTACCTCAAGATTGTTTGCAGATAGCTGAAGCTGCTAAAAACTACATTGCTGTAGCTGGTAGCCGAGTTACACGCAAAACAAGCAAAGAAAAGACCCGTATATACTTCGTTAAAGTAGTGTCTGGCATACCTCTATATGCTTATTCTAAAATAGAGGATATGGAGAGATTCTACGAAGAAGCCAAGGGCAGACAAACGAGCAAAGGCATACATCTAAATGGCGAATGGATGGACAAAATGCCCACGCCTCTACCGCAAACCGCTTGGACACCCACGGTTTATGAAAATGCGAATGTTAAGAAATATAATGATACAGTGCGTGAAGCATTTGATTTCTGCCTAGCCCTAGAAAATGGACCAATACGCATAGACCCAGATAATCCAAAGAAAATCATGCTTTATATAGCAGACCCAACAAAAGCTGACGTTGCCAGCCTAGATTTAGGTGACCATAGCTCCTTGGAAGAACAATTGGCAGCTTTGCGTGAGATACAGGCTGAGCTTTGGGGTGGACACCACATCGTTCTTTCTGGCATGGGTACTTTGGGCGGCGAGGATTACACAAAGAATGTGCGTGAATCCGTGTTGCGCTTGCCAGCCGTTGCCGAAGAAATTAAGTGTCAGCGCGAGATTGCATCAAGCTTTGCTAAGCGCGCTAAAGAACTAGAAGACCCGCGCTATTTTGCCTTTGGGTTGATAACGGGGCTTATAGACAAAAATGGCTTTAAAATCGTCTTTAAACGCTCCTTGGATTCTGCCAGCTCCGATATGCTATACGACATAACAACAGAAAAGCCATTCGGTGAATATGAGGCATACAAAGAGTTTAAGGCAAAGCTGGACGACCAAAGACGTTCAGATATAAACCTTGTGCGCAGTGAAATGCTAGACCGCATTTCTGTCGCTGGTGAAGAAAGAACGCGTACGCAAGAAAGAATAGAAGGTATCATCAAAACCTATTCTGCTGAGTTACCAGAGGTGAAAAGCCGCCTAGAGCGTGCCGCCGCAGATAGACGCAAGCCGTTACAAGAAACATATAATTTCTATTCTTCTGTGCTAAAGATTGCAGAAGGGTTCTTGAATAGATTTCTTTCGTAACAGATTTATAAAACATTGATTAAAGAGGGTTGTTTATGAAAGCAAAAGTTGATGACATAATCAACAAAATATCAAGCATACGCGCCTTTACAGATGAGAGCTATCTACATACCACGCATTTTGCTATTTTCTTGCTTTTTGGTGTTTCTGACGAAATCAGAAACACCTTGGAGCAACGCGCTTGGGAAATCATTGTGGACAAGAAAGCGATAGCCTTTTTGTCCGCCGATACCTCACAAGATATTGTAGCTGATGTTAGAGCGGCTGTGGATGCTGTTTCTAAAAGCGGCGTGGATTTGAAAAATTTGACCGAGCTGCATTTCTGTCCGCTGATAATTTCTGACAAGGCAGAGCCTGAAGTCTTTGTGAATGTGATGAATGAACTCGAAACATACAGGCGCAATAGAGACCTATCATCTATATGGAAACCCTTTATAATCTTAAATCCCGAAGAACCTAGCGCGAACGAATGGCTCAAGGTGATTGCTGAAAGAATAACAACCCTAGCAAACGATGGTGCATCTATATGTTGCCGTTGTTGCGTGATGACACGTAAGGATGAAGATGACTGGGCTGTGAGTGATTTGCGCCTTTTGGATACTGTGCTTTTTGTTGCCCTTGTACACGCTAATGTAAATACGAGCGGCGGCATTGGAGGGCGCATTGCATACCGAAAAGATGCGCCAGATGAGTTGTTTTACACAGCGCAAACGGTGTTTATATCAAACCCTGTTGTTATGCGTACTCTTAGATGTATGCGCACGATACTTGATGCTCTAGAAGCCGCTGGCAATGAAGAAACAGAGCTAAATTTGGGCTTTACACGGGCAATACTTGCGCCGCTTTTTGCCAAGCTACCTCAGGATAATGGCTATGTTACTCTAGCCCCGCTGTATGGCGTTATACCAGAGCCAGATGGCAACCAAGAGAATTTTAAAAAGAGATTGAGAGAATTTGCCCGAACCCACTATCGCTCACAATTTGAAATAAATGAAGACGAGATTTTTTCTTCTTTTAAGCAGGGCTTTCTCCATGCCTTCATAGCTTCTGGCAAATCTTTGGAGTATTTGCAGAGCCTTATTGGCAATGCTTCAGAAATCGAGAAATTTTCGCGCTCTACTATAGTCTGCCAAATTAGCGAATTTCCACAGTTCACTCGTAAAAGCGGCATGACACCTGATACGCAAGATTCGCTTTTGCGGTTTGAACAAGGGCTTCGCAACCGATTGACCAATGTTGGCTCGGAGCTATTTAAGAAATTTTTTAACAGTGATTACTTTACATCTTTGCCCAGATTATACAGCGAGGCTCGCAAACAGATTAAGGATATTACAACAGTGCTAACAGATGAGGTGGATAGGCGAGACCGTCGCGGCGAAGAGATTTCTTTACAATTAATAGACGACCCTGATGAAAGGTTGGCGACAGAAGCGGCAAAAACACTTGCTTCGCAGCTTGTTTTTTCAAAATGTGTAGCAGATTTGACTTTGGCTATGGAAAAAAATGATAATGATGGAATGCAAGAAGCCTTGTCAGCCATGATGGATAGCATGTATGGTTCTGTGCAAGGGCTTGCGGGCGGTAGCGGCGCAAAGGCATATATGGAGCTGCTTTCTGCTACCTGCCAAGACCATTCAGGCAATCTTGCCAAGCAATGCATAGCAAAAATTGCACCTCAGCTAAAATTTCCTGTGCGTTTTTATAATGATGGTAGCCGCAGAAGATTTACTTTTGTATGGGGCAGTCAGGAGAACAATTTTTATAGGGCATGGGAACAACAAGAAACACTGGTTAATACAGAAAACGAATTTTTGCCTATAAAATCCATGGAGCGTTTCGTGCTTTTGATGGTTTCGCCATCCTTTACGCGTGGCGATATACGAGGCATTGTGGGAGCTGTAGAACCTCCGCCAGATGCTGAGCCGATTACGATTGATACTGAATAATATGGAGAGGAGTGTGAGGTTTTGTCTGCCGTAGCTTTATTAAATCTCAAAGCGGGCTTTAGTGGGGATGAAGTTGTAATTTCATGGAAATATCCACCAAATGCTCCAGATACTGTATTTGCTTATCCTATACATAGTAGTGGGGCAACGCGCCGAGTGGTTGCTTCTGCGGTTAGGCAATGGAACTTGCGGGATGCCGCCAGCGGCGTTCGCCTCAAATACTCTGTAAGTAGTCATTTTGATGTTGCGCGTTGCGAATTTTTGGTGTTTCTTGCTGACGATGGCGGCACACACCCTGACCTAGACCGCCTCGCGGAAAATCCTGCTTTTACGGTTACTTTGACGGCAGGTCAAGCGAAGATATCTTATAGCATTAAGTCCAAAAAAGTTGAAAATGGCTTTGAAAAACATATTATAACATTGCATTCTGCTAATAGCATAGAGCAAGGGATTTTGGGCTATTCTTTCTTTAGTGCTGGTCGGCAATTTTCCGCCACTTTCCCTGACGTAATAAAGCGTGGAAAGTGCAAGTACCCACCATTTTTAACTAAAGTGGGAGAGGGCGTTGCTGTTTGTGTTGTAAATGGCGAAAACCCAAATATTTTGATTATAAGACGCTAAATTATTTTATATATAGACGGAGGAAATGTAATGGCATACTACCCTATAAAATGTCCTTACTGCCTACTGCAATTAACCAATAAAGAAGTTAGGTTTAATTTGGGCAAAAGCAATGAAAAACAAGAGCGCGAAGTTAGGGAAACGGCACCAATGCAAAGCCAGGTGGCTACCAAGGTAACAGATAGCTATAGCGATTCGTGGGACGATGTTGGTGGTGATACCCCTGCTGTTGCTGATGCGGCTTGGCTGGATGGCAGCGATAATTCCCTAGATGGCGGCGAATGGATGTCTGATTCCAAGCGCGGCTCTGCGGGACATGTGCAGTCCACGGAAGCACCAACAGAAGGCTTTTATACATATAGTGAAATTGTAAATATCTTTGGTCAAGAAAATGTGAGACCGTTGCTAAATAAGGAGATTTATGCTCCTCCTGCTTTGCGTGTCGCCCCTTTGTCTAACGAAGATATTGAAATGCATTTGCTAACAGGTGTGGAGATAACGACACGCATCGATGGTGTGGAAACTAAGACGGTTTATAGAAAACGCTTTTGTGAGTGCGGCAAGGGACTGATGAATGCTGCGGGCATGAAGGCCAGTTATGTGCTTTTAATGATGGGTCCCACAAGTTCTGGCAAAACCATGTTTTTGGTTGCGCTACATAAGGCATTGCGCCAAGGAAGTGGATACACATTGCCACCGAGAGGCTCGGGTTCTTATGAAATTGCGGACCTGTCTGTTACCGTATTATCAGGCGGCGATAGAGGCGAGGACACCTCTCTTGAAAAAATGGCAGATGAATTAATTGATTACGGAAAGTTGCCACTTTCTACATTCGCTTTAGATAACGAACCTTTGGTGTTAGACGTTTTTATTGATTTCAGAAACAATAGGAGCAATGGGGCTTTGTTGTTTGTGAGAGACATGCCAGGGGAATTCTTGACAAACCCAGATAAAACAGAAGAATTATATAAAATAGCAAATCAGTTTTCGAAATTTGATGGATTCATCATGATGCTCGACCCTTTTACCTTTACGGAGAGAAGCGTATTTCATAGTGACGGCAGAGCTGACACATCTGATAGAGAAAAGCTAAGGTTCGTGGAAAGATTAAACCAAATTTTAACAAATGACATTATACCGCTGATAGGCAAACAAAGAATTGATAAACCTACAGCTGTAATTGTAACAAAAGGCGACCACTTCTTTGACCCGCAAAATAAGCAAAGATTGATACAAAGAGGTGTTGAGTTTAGCCTCCCTACTTTGACGATATGGCAAAAAGAAAGTTATGACAAGCAATATTTCGACGAGGTAGATAAAGATTCTAAACGTATCATATCTAGCTTATCGCCTAATGTTGCAAATGTGTTAAAAAGAAACTTTAGCAATGTCTTTTGCTCCTTGGTTTCGTCATTAAGCAAAGAACCTATGGAAATTGTAAACAGAGATGGCGAACGCGGTCCTGGCGATTATGTGGTGGTACCAAATGCCATAAATCCTTGGCGCGTTTCCGACCCTTTCATACGTATGCTAATGCAACTAAATATTGTGCCGCCTTTTGATGAGGTGGAGATAAGAACTCCCGATGGCGAAACCCGCGACCAAACCATAGGGCGAAACACACGCTACTTGGCTACCATTAATGCTTGGGGCAGGCTGTACTGTAGCGGATGGGAGGATTTGGCTGGCTTTTATGTTATGGGTTCACCAAGTCAACTGCCTTCGCAACAACAGCCGCAGAAGAGCGGAGGATGGCTTTTTGGTAAAAAAAGGTAAAGGAGATGAAAAATGACAGGGCATCATATATACACTCGCTCATGGTATGAATATGGCTCGCGTTCCAAAAACCCAGGTACTTTTACCGTAGAGCTAACGGATGGGCTTTTTGCCCCAGATGCAAATGATATAATATACCGCAGTTTGAACCCTGTGTTTTCAGGAACACAGCCATCTACAACAGGCTATAGCTTGGAGGGTTCTTTGTTGCGCCTTTTTCATCCCACCCCAGAATCTACGGTGGTTGCCCGTAGTTACTTTGTTAATGATGAGATAACGGGGCGTGGGCAGGTACAATATAGTCACAGCCTTGTGTTTACTAGGGGTGCAAAAGAACATTTTTTGGCCAATCCACAACATGCTTTTAAATATGCCGCCTGTGAACCATATGAGGAGTTTTTTAAGCGTGTTCAGCAAGAAGGTGCGCTTACTTACACTGATGCTTATGACCCAAAGCCTTCTGACTACAGCCCTGACACTGCTGCTTCATATTCTCGCCAAGACTGGACAAAGCTTGGCTTTAATGAGGAAACATTTATTGACTTTTTTACATCTTTAGGTAAAGCAATAACTGCGCCAAAGGGTGACAAAAAGGTTGCTGTGGTTTTGCCTGCTAATAACAATGGTGAAGCCCTTATTTTGATGGTTCTGTCCATACTGCCTAGCTGGCTACGTAGAAAATTTGGTGCGGCATCCAGATGGACAGGCGTTATGGAAGGTGGCGTGGCTGCCGCTGTTGGCGGAATGCAGCTTGTATGCTATATGGATACACCGCCGCCATATGATGTCTCTGCTGCCGTGGTGGACTTGGTGAAATACAACCACAGAAATATAGAACCGATTTTGGAGGAGCAGGCAGAGTTAGCTAAATGGTATTGGGAAAATATCGACAGCCCAGATGTGTTGAATAACATGACGGACTATATGTTAGGTGAATATAAGCAGCTGATGGGCAAAATGCCATATCCTGTTTTTGCTCACTGTTTTTGGCTTTGGCATACATTTAGGGCTAATGCCAATAAAGATGTGGCATTTAGCGCGGCTTCACGCGCCATAAATAGCCTTGTGAGCGCGTTTGGTCGCAATTTAAGTGACTACTTTACAGATACAGATATTTTGGCAAAAATTTTCCAAACATACTCGGATAAGCTAGGCACTGCTAGGAATGTAGAAGTACACGAAAGTACTGTACGCGCCATTTGTCAGCTAGCAAAAACCAATGCTAGGATGGGCGGGGTAAACACGCAGGATTTGGTTAATCCGCTATTTGAAAAGTTATTTGAGGCGGGAGAATGGAGCAAGCTAGAGTTTGTTCAGCAATACTATGCGGCTTGCATGAAAGAGCGTTCAAGAGAACATGCTGGTAAAATTTTAGAAGCTTTTGATGCCTTTAAAAAAATGCTAGAATGTCCTGATAAAAAAGCCGCAGATGTGGCCTCCGCCGCTCTTTCTGAATTTATGAGCAGTAGCATACCTGATATTTTATTGGGCAGCGAAAACCACCGTAAAACATATAAGATAATTGCAAGGGGCTTGAAAAAAGCTGGCAGGCAGGTTAGCTACAGTGCGGTAGCATGGGAAGATGTGCCTAAAAACGCAGTTGCATCAAGAGAATTTTATAATCTTGAGAAGTTTAATCGCGAAGAAATTGCTAATTTGCGGCCTCCTGGGTCAAAGCAGATAGATAATATAATGAATGGCATACAGTGGATGGATGCAAAGGAAAAAGATGAGGCTGTAGCTGATTTGCTAGAGCTTTATTGGCAGTCGGATGAGCTAAAAAACCCTGTGCAGTTGCAAAAGTATATAAATTATTTGCATGAAAACACAAAATTGCCGCTATTCCTAAAATATGGCATAGGTGCGGATGACATACGATTGGTCTTTGTTGAAAAGCTGAATAATATGGCTTTTGAAATAGAGTCGGCAAGCTTTGATGAAAAAATTAATGTGTACTCTAAATGGCAAAATATTTTGCTGGAAGAATGTGGTTTTGATGGAAATGATGCTATCATGGAAGGCTTTAGTGATAGATGGGAAACCCTTGTATTCCCAAATTTAGAGCTTATGTGCAAAACTGCTTCGCCTAAGGCATGGCGACAACTTGCCAATATGATTAAAGACAGCAAAAAGGCTGAATCTATCATCGCTAAATTTATAAATGATATAGATGATTTGGCTGGGTCTGAGGGGGATTTCTCTAAAACCTTTAAAATGTGGGATGCCGCTGCAAGGTATTTGCTACCACGCATGGAGTATTGGTTTGGGCGCATAACCAATCCGCCGCTAGAATGGGCATTATCACGCGCTGTTTTAGAGGCAAGACTGCAAAATGTTAATATTATTGCTGATGCCATATATGATTATAGCGGCATAGGTAGAAGCAACACCCAAGATTTGCTAACGCTCTACGGCGTGCTGGATTTGGTGTTTGCGACAACAAAACGTTATGACACAGACACAGTGAATGACATTATTGCAGTTGTGCGCTATGATGTAAGAAGAATCATTGATTCTGTATGGGATGGTCGCACGGTTGATGATTTAACAAGCACAGCGGACAAATTTGAATCGCTTTATAGGCGATACTCAGGCAGTCCGAATCATATGGTTATATCACAATTGGGCGTAAATATTTGTGAGGCAATAAAAAGCTTGTATGCTGAAAAAAGAGGTGAAACACCAAATGAAATTTTGCGCAAGTTTAATCCAAATGAAAGGCGAAGACGACCACAACAGCAACAGCGTCAATCTAAACTAGAGCCTATTGCTTTGCTGGGTTCGATGTTTATGTTGTTTATTGGAAGCATTGGTGGGTTGGTGGTGCTTATTGGCGGTAATGTTGTGTCTACTGTGGCTATGATAATGCCAGACTGGCTTGTTATTATTACTGCTATTGTCGCGTTGGTTTCCCTTGCGCTAATGTTTTTGGTAATGATGATATATTTATCGAGGGGGAGTAACCGATGAGGAGATTAAAAAAGAAAACCCATGCGTTTGTTGCTTTGCTAAGCTTGCTTTTGCTGGCTTTGCCAGTATTGGTTTTTGCGCAAAATGGTGACGATTATCTGGAGCTAAATTTTTCTGATACAAACACAATAGAAATAGTTTCCGATGACCCTGACATGCCTTATGTTTTCGTGTTGGACGAATATGACCAAACTATGTTTCTTCGTGGAGAGGATGACTATGTTCATATTGTTTTAAGGGCTGTAGAAGGTCAAGACCAAGATGACCATGATAGAATTTATGTGGCTGTCTTTGAGATAATAGAAAATGGGGAAGAGGCTGGAGACGAAGCGAATATAATTGAGATTGCTACAATGTGGATTGGATTCGAATATTTTTTGATGCCAAGTGATACCTATGATAGTGATGAAGAGGATGAAGAGCCAATAATTCTTGATGTGACTGCGCCAGACCCAGACCCAGAAGTAGAAGCAGAGGAAATATCGCAGTGGGAGCAAGATGTTAAAGAGGCACTGTTTTCAGTCATACAACGGGAATTATGGGGGCAAGGTTTGGTTGTAACCGAGCATGATGTGAATCTTTCTATTGAACTAAGAAGAATGCCTAATGGTGATTGGTTTATTATGCAAGCTGAGGTTACAGAAGCTAGCACTGCAACAACAATATTTACTTGGATTTTGGTTGTAGCGGTTTTTATTGCTTTCGCGCTTAATATAGTGCTGCTTTTGGTACGTCTGAGAGATTAAGATACACTTACTCGTGCAGGTTTAATTTTAAGGAGGAACTGTAATGACAAAAAAATCATCTATCAATTGGGTAATGCTGCTTTTTAGCCTGCTCGTAGCAATTGGTGTATTTTTGATTGGTGAAGTTTTGCTTGGTTTTTTATCATTCTTGCCATTTTTTCTGCAAACCGCTATATATCTAACACTAGCGACAATATTGTGCTTTTTGGGTATATTTTTGTCAGAAAAAATTCATAGCGGCTATTACATACCGCGTGGTCGCGTTACCTTTAACAGCACTTGTGCTAAGGCAGCAGGCATACTCATACCTTGTGCTTTTGTGCTTGGGCTTTTAACGCAACTTTTGTACGGGTTTATGGGTGCTACAGAAGGCGAGGTAGAGGCACAGTGGCAGGACTTGGGCGGCGGCTCTGGATATGCATATGTGTATGATGGGGTTGGTTGGTGGAATACAAGACCACCAGGACCAGGCAATTTCACCATTGGAGGCATGGGTAGAGAATATGCATACGAGAGCCTAGAGGATTTTTTTTCAGAAAACCACGATAATCTGCATTATCATTTAAATAATTTTGCATCAAGAAATGATGTGCTTGGGTCAGATGCTACCTTTGCCCAATGGCTTAACCAGCGGCATCCTACAGTGCCAAGTGGTGCACCTTCGTTTTTAGCTATAGCAAATGGCAATGTGCCTTTGGCTTTTCGTAATGCTATGGAATACGCTTACAGCACTGTACTTGACACGGCAAACGCTACATGGGACCCTCAGGATGCCTATGTGGCTACATGGCAATTTGGTATAAGGGATGGCTACACAGGGGTTCATGGTCGTGAGTATCAGTTGCTTTTAGATGCTCTGGATGAATGGACATTGCAAAATGGCGATGCTTGCCAAAATTTCTACTCATTTTGGGCTATGCATATACAACCAGACCCTCAACCGCTTGCACCTGTGCTTTCGGCACTTGTTATGGAAAGCCCGCATTTGCTTTTGACACATGCAGGACCAGGGCAGACGGATGTTCTAAGAATAGTCTTGCAGTCTGTAATGCTATCTTTATGGGGCATATTCCTTGGTGTTGCTGTGATGATTTTCCTTAACAACAATAAGCTCATGACATCGTTTTTGATACCGCGCATTGCGGTATCTATTGTGATATCTGTGTCCTTCGCGCTTTTGTTGGCATATACATCAATGGATTTAAGCTTGGCGGCGCGAGGGCTGCTTGCGCTAGGCACATGTCTATTGTTTTTACCTACATTTAGTTGGGATATAAATACATATGCTGCGCGCTACTAGAAGTTTTGCTGTGTCCTACGCGGCGGCAACCTGCATTGGAGGGCGGGAGAGCAATGAGGATTCTGTGCTTGCTCTTGAGCTTGACAGCCGATATTGTTTTGTGGTGGCTGATGGTCTAGGGGGGCATGGCGCAGGCGACATAGCATCAAAGCTCTTGACAGGCATCTTTGAAAGAGAGTTTGGAAATGCCAAGGACTGCCGTGGCTTTTTAAAGCATGCCTTTGACGTAGCGCAGCAGGAGCTTTTGGCTCTGCAAGCTGAAAAAGGTGCGGTAAATCAAATGAAAACCACTGCTGTAGCTGCTTGCATAATAAATGGCAAAATTGCATGGGGGCATGCGGGGGACTCGCGACTGTATCATTATAAAAAAGGTATACTGGCTGGGCGCACCCTAGACCATAGCGTACCCCAAATGCTTGTTGCATCAGGTGAAATTAAAGAAGATGAAATAGCAAAACACCCCGACCGCTCACGGCTGTTGCGGGCTTTTGGCGACAAATGGGATGTGCCAAAATATGAAATATCAAAAGAAGTAAATCTGCGTAAAAATTCCGCTTTTTTGCTGTGTACAGATGGAATTTGGGAGCATGTGTCAAAAGAAATATTGATGCCGCCTAAAGATGTGGATGCTAATGCGGATAGCTGGCTAGCTGCTATAATGGATGATATGACAAGGCTACAAGATATAGATAGTGAAATAGACATGGATAATTATTCGGTCATTAGCGTTATTGTGAGGTGAAGATAATGAGATGCAACTACTGCTTTTCGATATATGGCGCAGAAATTGACATATGCCCATCTTGTGGATATAAAAATGGTGACGCAGCACAAGAGCTTTTCTACCTTAACCCAGGAACGGTCTTGGGCAGTCGCTATACGGTTGGGCAGGTTTTGGGTGCGGGTGGCTTTGGTATTGTGTATAAAGCTTGGGATAACCATGGCAATCATTTGGTTGCTATAAAGGAATATTACCCAAGTGGGCTTGTTGCGCGTGCGCCAGGGACGGAAAATTTGCGCCTTGTAGCAAAAAATCGCTCTGCGGAATTTGATGCAGGCAAATATCGCTTTACTGTGGAACGTAGCGGCACAATGCATACAGATATGCGCTATAGAGATAACCCTAGCCTGCCTCATAGCGTTTCTGCTATTGACGACAATGGCACGCACTATATGGTGATGGAGTTTTTGCAGGGCAATACGCTTACGGAGCATGTGGAGGCAAATGGTGCAATGCCTGTCAATGAGGGCTTGGGCGTGATATCGGCCATCTTAAAGGCTGTGCGCGATATTCATAAAGAAGACATCATTCATAGGGATATAAGCCCTGATAATATAATCCTAACGCCTAGTAGCCCTAAACTGATAGATTTTGGTGCTGCCAAATTTGGAAAGAGGGATAATGGCGAAAATGCCGAAAGAGTGATGAAACCAGGGTATTCGCCACCAGAGCAATATGAGCCTGATGGTCGCGCAGGCATACATACAGATATATATTCCCTTGGTGCTACTTTGTATTTTATGCTGACAGGATACAAGCCAGATGAGGCGACAAACCGCAAGACAGGCGATTTATTGGCATCTCCTGATAGCCTTGTTTCTGATATACCAAAGCATGTAAACGATGCCATACTAAGAGCCATGGCTATAGACCACAGACTTCGCTTTAAAAATGCAATAGAATTTTTGGATGCCCTTATGGGGCAGACAAAGGTAAGGCGACCAGAGAAAGCAACTAAGATACGTAAGCTTAAACGCTTGGTTGCAATTGCTTCTTCTTTTTTGGTGCTTGGGATTGTGGGTGTATTTACCTATATACAGGTCATAGAGCAAGTTCCTATGCTTAATGATGCGGAAGTGGAGCTGTGGTTTGTGCTTAGCGGCGACAGTGCAGAGGACTCTCGTAGGGAGTTTGCGCTAAACCAGGTTATTAACCAGTTTTCGCAGATATATCCGAATGTTATAATAATGCCGCGCGGCATAGAAGAGGAGCTATTCGCAATAGAGGTAGAGATAGCTATAGGCCAAGGCAGACCTGTGATATTTGAATCTGATAATATTAACCAAACCATACTTGCTGCTACAGTGGATTTAAATTCTGTTGCAAATAGAGTGGGTGATGATAGCTATTTCTTGGATGCGTATACACGCTTCTTTCCAAACAGGAATCAGATACCGACAGGCTTTGTGGCCACATGTGTGTTCGTCAATACCGACATCTCAAATTACATGGGAAACACAATAACAGATTTGACTGCACTTTTAGCATCCATGCCCGCAGAAAACAGCCGCATAGCCGTCCAATATGGAAGAGAAACGGCTTTTATAAGCGTTTTTGGTAATGTTTCACATGTGCCACAGCAAGAATTTATGCAGAGACAGGCAGGGGCTTTGTTTGCAGAAACATCAGCCTTTGGCGATATTCAGGCGGTTTTTGCTGGTACATATAGGTTGGTTAGGCTAGATATGCCACAAGTACCAGCCGCTTTTGGTGGCATGTTTAGCATTGTAGATAGCGGCAGGGACGAGCTTGCTGCAAAGCGTCGCTTTTTAGAGTTTATGCTGAGCGAAAATGCCCAAGATGCCCTTCATATACAAGCGCAAAGCGGGCTATTTCCAATAAATCAAGCGGCTCTTAAAACCTTCACAGAAGTTTTTACTGAATTTGCAGATTTCTTTGATAATATAGATGATTTTGATTTTTAAGATATGAGAGTGGGTGAGAAGATGAAATTTTGTAGCAATTGCAATTTGCAATATGACGAAGCCAAGAAGTTTTGCCAGAAATGCGGTGAAGCTTTGGTTGAGGCTGTATCGGATGTTATGCCTACGGATGCCCCACAAGTGACTGAGCAAGAAATGCAGCAAGAAGAGACTTTGTCAGATATATCATTCGAAATGCCCGTATCCGCAGTATCTGCCGCCAAGAGCGAAGACCCCTCCCTATACTTGGCTGAGGGTACTGTTTTGTTGGATAATTATGTGGTGGGAGGTGTCATAGGCTTTGGGGGCTTTGGTGCTACATATCTTTGCTATAGCAGAGAAGGCGATAAGCAATTTGCCCTAAAGGAATATTTACCAGCGGAATTTTCTACACGTGTACCTGGGCAAGCGCAGATTACCGTATTTAGCGATACCAAAAAGCAAAAACAATTCCATGATGGTCTGGTTAAATTTATTGAAGAAGGCAAGCGCATCAGTGCTTTGCGCGGTGAAGGTGGCCTTGTACAGATTTTTGACGTGTTTGAGGCAAACAACACCGCCTATATTGTTATGGAACACATTAAAGGCGGTCTTTTGGAGCATAGGCTTACCGATGGTCATGCGAATATAAAATTTGAACCTGCTGCGGCTATTGATTTTATGTTGCCTCTTATACGGTCTCTGCAAACGCCGCATAGCGCGGGTATTTTCCATTTGGATATTGCTCCTTCTAATGTTTTTGTGACAAATGATGGGCGTGCAAAGCTTATAGATTTTGCGGCATATCGCCATGTTACCACATCTCATAGCCGAAGCTTGTCTGTTGTGGTCAAGCAGGGTTTTTCGCCAGAAGAGCTATACCGTAGCAGTGGCGACTTGGGTGCGCATACGGATGTATATGGGCTTGGAGCTTTGCTTTACCATATGCTAACTGGTGTTGTGCCTCCAGATGCTATGGAGCGTAGAATGCAACTAGAAAATGGCAAAAAAGACCCGCTAAAACCTATTAAGTTATACTCAAAGGGCGTTAGCAAGGGTCAAGAAAATGCCATTATGAATGCTCTGAATGTGCGCATAGAGGACAGAACCCCTGATGTTGCTACATTTGCCAATGAGCTAGAAGATTCTGCAACAAAAAGACGTGGTCAAAAAGTTAGTGTTTTTGATATAGGCAAGTGGCCTAAGTGGGCCAAAGGAGCGGTTGCAGCCGCGGCATTGTCTATTACTACTACTGTTACGCTCTTGGCTTTCGGGGTTTTTGGCTTTGCTACGCCAGATATTGTGCCTGAAGGCATGGCGCGCGTGCCATCGCTTATTAATTTAGCATTGAGTGATGCAAGGACAAGAGTAGAAGAATCGAATTTACAATATTTGATAGTTGGCAGGGAATTTTCGCTTATCATTCCTGCGGATTTTGTACTAGACCAAGATTTAGCTGCGGGTAGCGTTGTTGAAACCAATTCCATGGTTGCTATTACTGTTAGTGGCGGGGCAGAAATGGGTCTTGTACCAGACGTAGTAGGAACAGATGCGGACGAAGCCCAGCAAGAGCTTGAAAACCTTGGCTTTACTGTGCGTAGGCTCTATGACTATAGCCGCTTTATTGTAGCAGGGAATGTTGCTATTCAAAATATCGAAGGTGGCAGCGCGCATCCTCTTGGCGTCGAAATTAGGCTGACTATATCCAGAGGTCCTGACCCAGATTCCCCTGACCCGTTTATGTCTGATGTGCCAGATGTGGTTGGTATGATGTTTGAAGATGCCATGGCGGCATCGTATGCGGCGGGCTTTGCTATAGAGGTAATAGAGAGACGCTATGGAAGTGAGCTTGCGGGTACTGTACTTTCTCAGTCTTTGATACCTGGCACAAGGGAAATGACGGATAATCCCATGAGCGTTGTTGTATCATCTGGTGTGCAAATGGCACTTGTGCCAAATGTGCAATTTAGAAGCCAAGCGGAAGCCGAGCAGGCATTGCGTGCGCTTGGGTTTTCAGTGAGTGTTACTACGGCTACAGACGAATCGGTAATAAGTGGAAATGTTATATCACAAAGCCCTGCGGCAGACACACAACAAGTGCATGGTACAGACATTGCCATTGTAATATCTACTGGTGGTGCGCCTATATCCTTGCCGCAACTTACGGGCACAAGCGAGGCGGAAGCCAGAGCGCGGTTGGGCGAGCTTGGTCTTATGGTAACCGTGAGTTTTGAAACCAGCACAACTGTAGCCAAAGGCAATGTGATAAGACAAAACCCAACAGCTGGAACAATGGTTACGAGAGGTCAAAGCGTATCCATTGTTGTTAGCGCGGGCGGCGAAGTTACTTTCACTGTTCCCAATACTGTTGGAATGTCGCAAGCAGATGCGGAAAATGCCCTTGGTTCTAATCTTAGGTCGAATATATCTATGGCTTATCATGATAGCGTGCCAGAGGGTAATGTAATTTCTCAATCCCCTGCGGCAGGAACAGAGGTGCTGGCGAATCATGTGGTCAATCTTGTTGTTAGCAGTGGTCGCGAGCCTATAACTATTACAAACCATCAAGGGGGAACGCTCGCATCTGCTCAGGCATGGGCGGCAACACATGGATTTAATTTATCAATTACTAGAGAGCATAGCGATATAGAAGCGAATCAAATAATATCTCAAACACCAAATAGCGGCACTGCTTTCCGTGGGGATACAATAACGTTGGTGGTGTCTGATGGACCATCTGATGTTGTTGTGCCTAATGTAATCGGTCAAACCAGAACCAATGCTGAAAATACCCTGCGCGGATTGGGGCTGACCGTGGAGATAACAGAGGCATCTAGCACAACCGTTGCGGCAAACAATATTATCAGCCAAAGCCCGAGTGCTGGTACGCGCTGGCCAGGTGATGCGCCTGTGATACTTACTGTCTCTACTGGTCCGCCACCAAGCCATACGATAACATATAACGCAAATGGCGGCACAGGCAATATGGCGGCTATTACGGTGGTTCAGGGTCAAAATCATGTAGTGCTGGCAAATAACTTTAATCGCACAGGTTTTGTGTTTACTGGCTGGAATACACAGGCTCAGGGCAACGGTACGAGTTTTGTTGCGGGAGCTGTAATATCTAATGTTCAAGCAAATATCACGCTCTATGCTCAATGGGGTACACAAGAAGTTCCTGTGACAAATATTACAAATGTGCCAACAACAGCTCTTGTAGGAACATCCATAGCCTTAACGGGTACGGTTGTGCCTGCCAATGCCACACATCAAACCATAGTATGGTCTGTGACAAACCCAGGCACTACAGGTGCTACAGTGAGCGGGAATACGCTAACCACACCAAATGCTGGCACTGTAACGGTGCGAGCTACCATAGCAGGCGGTGCAGGAAATGGTGTTGCATATACTCAAGACTTTAACATAGTGGTCGGCATTGTTGGGGTTAGCAATATTACGGATATTCCTACGACAGCAAGCACTGGCACGGTGGTTCTTGGTGGTACGGTAATGCCTGTCAATGCCACAAACAGAAATATAACATGGAGCGTGCAAAGCGCGGGTACAACGGGAGCTACCATAAGCGGCAATGTGCTTAGTGTGCCTAATGCTGGTACAGTCACGGTACGCGCTACTATTGTAAATGGCTTGCCTACAGGCAATTTCACCCAAGATTTTAGCATTGTGGTGACAGCTCCTCATATTCCTGTTACAAATATTACTGGCGTGCCGACAACGGCCACGGTTGGCGTGCCGCTAAGCCTATCGGGTAGCACAGTGCCGATGAATGCTACAAACCAAGCCATAACATGGAGTGTGCAAAGTGCTGGCGGTACAGGGGCTAGTATAAGCGGCAGTACGCTCAATACTACAAGTGCGGGTACGGTGACGGTAAGGGCGACCATAACAAATGGCGTATCCATAACACCTCCACAAAACTTTATTCAAGATTTTAGCATAAATGTAGCCAATGTGCCTGTAACAGGCATACCTACTGTGTCATCATCAAAAACCGCAGGCACACCTATTACCTTGCCTAGCTTGGCCTTGCCAGATAATGCTACGAACAGAACTATTGTTTGGAGCGTGCAAAACGCAGGAGCGACAGGAGCTACAATAAGTGGAAATACGCTAAACACTAACGTTGGAACATCGGGCAGCATCACAGTTTTAGCAACTGTTATTAACGGTCTTGGGCAAGGTAGCAACTTTACCCAGACTGCCAACATCTCGGTGATTTCAGGCTGTACCCACGCAACGGCAATAAGCCATAATGTGCCATCAACCATGCAAACAGGCGCAACGCATACTATAACCGCCAATGTGTCCACCCCATCAAATGCCACGGCACATGCTATAACATGGACGGCTACAGGAGCGGCTACGGTAAGCGGGAATGTGATAACGGCGGGTAGCACGGCTGGTACAGCTACTTTGACAGCTACAGTAACATGCACATCTTGCAATACTGTGGTATTTACAAATGCCCCTATCAGCATCACTATTGCGCCATCTTTTGTACCTGCGACTGCTATAAGCCAGAATATACCAAGTAACATGACAGTGGGTGCAACGCATAGTATAGTTACTAGTGTGTCTGCTCCATCAAATGCTACGGCTCACACCATAACATGGAGTGCTACAGGGGCAGCTACTGTCAGCGGCACTACGATAACTGCAACAACTGCGGGGACAGCCACCTTGACAGCCACTTTGATGTGTAATATACGCAATGTGGAGGTTGTGATATCAAATCGAATCTTTACAATTAATATTGCCGCGGCCTGCACAGACCCTACAGGTTTGTCGGGTGTGCCAAATAGCATGGAAGCTGGAACACCACTTGCGCTTACGGGTACTGTAACCCCAGCAACGGCGAATGCCAATGTAACATGGAGTGTGTCAAACCCAGGAACAACAGGTGCTTGGATAAGTGGCAGCACCTTAAATGCCACATCTGCGGGTACGGTGGCTGTAATGGCTACGGTGGTGTGCAACATATGTGGTCATACGGTTACGCCTACATTCAATATTACAGTTACAGCACCGCCGCCTTCGCATATACCTGTTACAGGCATCACGGGTGTGCCGACGAATGCAACAGCTGGAGTTCCGCTTGGACTATGGGGAACTGTGATGCCTGCCAATGCCACAAATCAAACTATTACATGGAGTGTGCAAAGTGCGGGTACAACGGGAGCTAGCATAAGCGGTAGTATGCTTAACACAACCTCTGCTGGCACGGTGACAGTGAGGGCGACTATAACAAATGGTTCATCTCCAAGTGCGGCATTTACGCAAGATTTTACGATTAATGTGGATTGATATTTTGCTTTGTATGAAAATTTTTTCATACAAACACAAATAGGAAGTCTGCAAGCATATGATGGAGAGTGGTGTCAAATACACTGCTCTCTATTTTTGTTGCACCGCTCACGCTGACAAGGGTACATAATGCGATATGAGGACAAAGCGCGTGTTATGTGGGAGGTGCATCATGGGAAATTTTCCTAAGAGAGGGAAGAAAAACACAAAAAGACAAGAATACTCCAATGCCGCCGTCAGCTCTTTTCCTAAGCCACTTTCACCAGAAGATGAAAAACGCTACATCGCCATGTACGAAAGCGGTGACAAAGCTCAAAAAGCCCACGCAAAGGATATTCTCATAGAACATAACCTGCGCCTCGTTGCCCATATAGTTAAAAAATACAATCACCCCGATACAGAAGACCTAATCTCCATAGGCTCCATAGGGCTGATAAAGGGCATAGGAAGCTTTAATAGCGAAAAAGGTACGAAGCTGGCCACTTATTGCTCTAGATGTATAGAAAATGCTATAGGGGCTTAACGGCTCTTTTTGAAAATTTTGAGCTAGAAGTTGGGAAAAAGGCCTCCTTTGAGGGCAAATGGCACGTTTTTTGCAACATCAACAGCCAATTATATGTAATGGTATGCCATTCAAACAGTGGGGTAAGGTATGCGCCGTTGTATATTCACAGCTTTCCGTTCTTGCGACCGCACTTTTTGGCAGAGGCGGAAAAAGTGAATATTGGGAGTGATGACCCGGTAAATTTTATCACTATAGCGGATAAGCTACGATATTATCGGCACAGAAATGGGTTGTTGCAACGTGAGGTAGCGGACTATGTGGGGATAGAGCGAACGACCTATAGTGCATATGAAGAAGATGGGCGGGATTACTATCCGTATGATACGCTGCAGAGAATCGCAGAATTTCTCAAAGTGAAGGCTACTGACCTAGTGGATGATTACAACACCTTTCTTCGCGATGGACAAGCACATCAAGTGAAGGCGTTGCGCAACAAAATGAAAATGACCCAAGCAGAATTTGCGGCACACTTTGATATAACAAAGGAGCAAATCAAGAAATGGGAGCAAGGTAAAGCCCGCATGACAAAGAAGTTTTGGGAACGGATTTTTTTGAGGTAATTGCGATTGCGAGAAATACTCAGTTATGCCCTACGCCATCAAATGGGGAGTCATCTAAAATCCCAAACACAAGGAGGTGAACGTCAAATGTTTAAAGAAGCAATAATCTACTATCCAAAAGATGAAAAAATCTGCAAGCAGATTCAAAAAGATGTGGCGAGATTCCACTGTGATGCAGCACTACAATATTTGGATAGTCTAAATTTTACCACTTATCAGAAGTTAGCAGTGTTTGAATCATCACTTGAAAGTATGCGGCAAAGCAACCCAGACTTGGTGGTCTCAGATGCAAGTCCATCAGACAAAACTTTACATCATTTGCATTGCGCATCTGACGAAAAGGGGCTGTCTGATTAAGCCCGAAAAAAAGTCGAGAAAGGCGGAAGCCAATCTCGATTTTTTGTT
>Ga0131853_10000591_pt1 | contig 65664 bp, 48 predicted proteins | sample TergutLab28metaG_FD_92764 | JGI IMG/M metagenome (GOLD analysis project Ga0131853, IMG submission 92764) | Labiotermes labralis P1 segment gut microbial communities from Petit-Saut dam, French Guiana - Lab288 P1 (version 2) (version 2) | ecosystem: Host-associated > Arthropoda: Insects >... | reverse complement strand
TGATTTAAAGCCATTTAAAAATGTTTGAGCTTCTTCATATAGTATATCTTCAATGCGCATATCCCACTTTCGGGTTTTCGTGACACTGGCTATTAAATCTCGCATTTGTTGCTTTTCTTCTTCGGTGGCAGGATAAAAATCAAACACTATATCTGTTCCGGTTAATAACCAGGAACCTTTTTTATTTTCACTCAAATGTGATTCAAGAGCACTTTTTCTAATTGGTAAATACATACCACTGTTATGAACTTGAAATTTTTCTGTTAACAAGCTGCTGATAAAAGACCATGCCACTTCCTGATTGCTACATTTTTGATTGATAGCTAGTAATATTTCAGAATGAGCAATATTTCCGCTGCCCACTTCTGCCGGAAAGCCGGGAAAAGCAACTTGCTCACTAAATTCATGTTGTATTATCTGAAGAAGAATTATGGATCCAATAGTACGAGAAAAAAAAATAATATGATTTTCTTCAATTTGCTCAAAAATGTTACTCTTTCCGGAATAGAATGTGTCAGGTATAAAGCGATCAGAAAAATTAAGGATTTTAAAGAATAAATCACGGTTAAAGATGCCGCCATTATTCCAATCTATCAAGACATCACCATTAGCTGCCAGACAAATATTGAGTATTGCCGATTTACTATGGTTCTGAAAAAAATTACTCTCCGGTAATTGCTTGTCGGCAAATTCAAATATTTCATTCAAATTCCATGAATATATTTCACCAACATTCGAACGAGCGGTGGCAACAGTATCAATAACATAATTAATCGGCATCCCAAGAAGCTGTCCGCTTATTTCATAAGCTTCGAGGATGTTTTCCTGTAAATCTATTCGATTAATAGCTGAGTCGTTATCAAGAAAAGGATATAAATCAACGAATACACCCTTATCGGCATAAATATTCATCATGAAATGGGACGGTAATAAGATAATATCCGGCGCTTTATCGGTGGTGATATCTATAATCAACTGGCCGGAATCTTCATATTCTTTTACCTCAATATAATAAAGGGGGTTATTTTTGTTAAAGTCAAAAATTGCATTTCTAAGACGGTCAAATATAATTGGATAAAGTCCAATCACCAATGTTTCTTTTTCATTGATTTCAGTATTAGGTTGGCCGCAAGCGACTAAAAATACGGCGGTTAAAAATAGGAGTAATAATCTTTTCATCGCTGTCTCCCTTAATCAGTTTTGAATATATGGGGTATATTTGATAGTCTGATTAGTTGATATACAATTATTTATCTTAATTTGAAATTATTACTATAAATCATCAAGAGTGATAGTAGTTCTACAGACATGTGTCCAACCATTCCATGAACCATATGTGGTCCAGCTTTTGAGAAACTCCAGAGCGCTTCCGTTCCATAAATAACAGAATTCAGTATTCACTAATCTTGCGCGCTGTTCCGTAACGGTGCCGCATCGGATACCCCATAACTATTATTCAATTGCAATATAACATTTAATATAAATATATGCAACATATAAACGATAAAAATTTCATTAAATACTTAATTGATTTTTATTGACTGTTTCTTAATATATTATTTATATGAACTTATTAAACTGGAAAAGGTAATAAAAGAGAGGAAAGCAAACCTAGCAAACTAAAAAACATAAAGAGTAATGCAATTACAACATAGCCCGGAGTACATGAGCCGCATATCGCCCGAAAAATTCACGGTCCCGTTTTAACTCTTCAGTTACCTCAAAAAACAGTTCTTTGCTTTCATAACTTCTTTTGAAAAATGGCTCTGCTAAAACATCCCATTGCGGAAGAAAGGTCGCCGCTTTGCGGACATAACAAGTTGCGGCAGTAGCCTGGGTGCGAAATTCTTTGTCAACATATGCGGCAATTGTTTTATGTAAAGCCGTATCTTCAGCCGGAAGATAATAATATTCTTTATAATTTGCATAAAAATATTTCATTTCTTCTTCATAAATTGGCACGGCAAGATAACCCTCGTTATTTTCATACTTAAAATAACACCTGTTATTATTAAAAGAAATCGGCACCGGCAATTCAGATGGAAGATGCAATTTCATATAAAGCATATTTTTACTTTTTCCGCGGATATCGGTAAAATAGTTCGCCTGTACTTTCCTTGCTTTTATTTTTCCGTTAAGCATGTCATGATAAGCAAGGATTGGTATGATTTCCAACATTCCTTTCAAATCACTACTGTTATGTAATAACATCAAATAACGTCCCTCATTTGAAGGGGCAGATACATAATCGTGATAAACAGAAATCAAATCACCCCCATCATAGAGATCAAGTCTTTTTACTTTAAGAAAATTTTCAACGGTTTTCTGCTTGCAATTAGGAAGGCCCAACCTTTCGCGGTAAGGCGTAACCCGCCGGTAAATATCAATCCCGATGAACTTATCAAAATTGTATGAAAAACCATATTTGGCGCATTTCTGCATAATAAAAGGAAGATCAAAATTATTGCCGTTATAGTGGAAAAGATGAGTAAAACCGGCCGAAAACTGGAAAAAAGCATTGATAATAACTTTCTCCTCTTCATAATTGTCAGCTAACCATTGAATCAGGTGCCATTCCTTATTTTCATAATAAGCAAGGCCAATCAGATAAAGATATGAGCTTGCGGCTTGAAATCCTGTTGTTTCTATATCAAGAAATAATATTTTTTCTAAGGGGGCGATTTTTTCTAAAGGATATTTTATCGTAAAGTTATGGAGAATTTCAGTTTCAGTACGCATACAATACCTGCTTTCTGTTGCTTTAATTAACTGTGAATAGTAACCTTAAATTAAGTATATCATGACTATAGGCACGATTGCAACTTGCACGATTTTCATAAAAATGATATAGTAATAACATGCAATAAAAATGCCATTCTTACAAGAGTGAAAGGCTTTTTGAATAAAATGATGACCTTAAAAACCTTTATTGGGGGTATTAATCCCCGTTATAATAAGGAAATAGCAAAAAATAGCCAAATCGAAATTGTTCTTCCGGGTAAGGAACTTGTTTTCCCTTTGGCCGGTAAAGTGGGTACCCCGGCGAAAGCGACAGTGAAAGTTGGCGACAAAGTTTTGGCCGGGCAGCAAATCGGCCGGGCTGACGGCTTTTTTTCTGTTCCGGTTCATTCAAGTGTTTCCGGAATTGTCAAAGGGATAAAGCAAAAAACCATTTTTACCGGCGAGCGGGTCAGAAGCGTTATTGTTGAAAATGATGAGCTATATGATGAGATTGAATATCCGGCTCAAAAACCATTAAAAGAAATGACTAATTCGGATATTATTAATCGTATCCATGAAGCCGGAATAGTGGGAATGAGTGGTTCCGGTTATCCTACCCATATCAAAATATCACCGCAAAATCACGACACGATATCGCATGTTATTATAAATGGCGCCGAGTGTGAACCTTACTTAACCAATGACCACCGGCTGATGTTGGAGGAACCGGAGCGTTTAATCGGCGGTTTGAAAATCTTATTAAAGCTTTTCCCATATGCCCGTGGGGTAATCGCTGTCGCTGATGACAAACCTGAATGTATTGAATTACTGAAACAAAAAACCGGAAAAGATACGCGGATAAATATAAAAGCTTTAAAAAATAAATACCCGCAAGGCGCTGAACGGCGCATTATCATGTCCGTAACAGGGCGCTTGCTTGATCCGGCGGCGATACCGGAAACGGTTGGTGTTATTTTATTAAATGTTGATACAGTTATCAATATCCATCGGGCGGTTATTACCGGAAGAAATTTGACATCACGGATTGTAACGGTCGCCGGTGATGCCATCAGGGAACCGCGAAATTTCCGTGTCCGTCTCGGGACAAGTTATGATACTCTTATTGAAGCTGCCGGCGGTTTCATTAAAAAACCGGTAAAAATCATCTCCGGCGGCCCAATGATGGGACATGCCCTTTCTGATACCAACATACCGGTTACGAAATTGTCAACAGCTATCCTTGCCTTTACTAAAGATGAAGTACATAAGTCACAATCCACCGTTTGTATTAATTGCTTAAAGTGTGCTTCTGTCTGCCCGGAGCGTTTATTGCCGATGAAATTGGCTGTTTTTTCCGAATATGGCGAAGATGATTCCTTCATTAATTATAGCGGGTTAGAATGTACCAAATGTGGTTGCTGTAGTTACATATGTCCGGCGAAATTACCTTTAACAGAAGTAATTGTTAAGATGAAAGGAAAGTATGAGTGATTTAAAAGTGTCGGCAAGCCCCCATATCAGAGCCCCGATTAGTACCGGCGGAATTATGCTTGCGGTGATTTTTGCTTTAATGCCGGCAACTGGTTTTGGTATATACAATTTTGGCTTAAACGTTCTTTATTTGATTTTAGTGACAGTCGGTACGGCAGTTTTAACCGAATATATTTCTGGTATCATATTAAAAAGGCCGGTGACGGTTGATGATTATTCGGCAGTAGTTACCGGACTTTTGCTCGCATTGACCCTGCCGCCCGGTACTCCTTTATGGATTGGCGTTGTTGGTGGAATTTTTGCGGTTTTGTTGGTCAAAATGCTCTTTGGCGGACTTGGTCAAAATATTATGAACCCCGCAATGGCAGCGAGAAGTTTTTTGTTTATCTCATTTACCCCCATTCTGACCAGGTATCGTTTTGAAACTGACCTTGATCAAGATTTAAGTCTTATAGAAATGTTATTTAATAATACCGGCGGTTCAATTGGTGAAACCTCGGTGATAGCGATTATTATTGGTGCCGCCCTGCTGGTAATACTCGGTGTTATTGACCTCAAAATTCCCGGTGCTTATATCATTTCATTTATTATTTTTATTATGATATTTAGCGGAAGTTTGGATCCGGTTTATATAGCCGCCCAATTAACCGGCGGTTTACTGCTTGCGGCTTTTTTCATTGCTACGGATTATGCGACAAGGCCGGTATCTATGACAGGCCAGATTTTGTTTGGTATTTTATTAGGCTTTCTTACGGCGGTATTTAAGTTTCGGGGTTCCGGAATTGAGGGTATTGCGTTTGCGATAATTATTGGCAATCTTATCGTACCGTTGATTGACAGGAGTAAGTTATGATAAAGCGATTAAATTTAAAGGATAATACCATACCGGAGCGCTTCTTAAACGGTGTCGTGAAAGAAAACCCGCTTTTTGTCTTAATGCTGGGCTTGTGTCCGGCACTTGCGGTGACGACTTCGGCTTTAAACGGAATCGGTATGGGCCTAGCAACCCTTTTTGTGTTAGTCTTTTCTAACTTGTGTATTTCACTGCTCCGTAATTCAATTCCGGACAAAATCAGGTTGCTGGTTTATATTATCATTATTGCCCTCTTTGTGACGATAACCGAAGTGATTATCAAAGCCTATCTTCCTACCTTGGACAAAGCCTTAGGAATCTATTTGCCCCTAATAGTGGTTAATTGCGTTATCATGAGCCGGGTAGAGAGTTATGCGGTGAAAAATAAAGTGCTGCTATCAGTTTTTGATGCGGCCGGAATGGGATTTGGTTTTACTTTGGCGCTGATGATAATCGGGGCACTTCGTGAGTTTATTGGGACAGGGGAATTATTTAGCTTGCGGGTAATGCCGGAATCATATCCGGGTGTAACGATTTTTGTCCTTGCCCCCGGTGCGTTTTTTATGATGGCGTTTCTTGCTGCAATCCATAAGAAAGTTAAGGCAAATCTTGAATTAAAGGCCGGCAGGGTAGAAAGTCAAAAAGCTGAAAGTGAAAAGGTGTTTCAAGGTGTGGATGAAAGCGAAGCATTAAAGAAAGATAAAGATGAATTGCTTAAAGGTGTGGGTGAAAGCGAAATATTAAAGAATGGAAAAGAAGTGAATGAAGTAAGTGAAAAAAAGAAAAATATAAAAGAAAGAATCAAGAAAAATAGATTTATAAAAGAGGAAATGAAAGAAAAGTTTATTGAGGAAAAGAAAAATAAAGATGAAGTAATTAAAGCAGAGAAAATTAAGGAAAAAAGAGTCAAAAAAGAAAAGGTTAAAAAAGTAGAAGATAATAAAGAAGAAAAAGAGCCGGGGGTAAAAAACCATGACGATAATTAAAGAATTATTTTTCATTTTACTAGCCTCGTCGCTTATTAATAATATTGTCCTTAGCCAGTTTCTTGGGCTTTGCCCTCTGATGGGCACTTCGGAAAAAATCAAGAGCGCTGCCAAAATGGGCTCGGCAGTTGTGCTGGTAATAACATTGGCATCCGCAATTAACGGAGTCATATATGAATATATTTTGTTGCCAAGAAATGTTACATTTTTGCAAACGTTTGTCTTTATCCTGGTTATTATCGCATTGGTTCAGTTAATTGAATCAATAATGAAAAGGTTTTTTAAAAACAGTTTCAAGTCAGTTGGGGTATATTTGCCAGTCATTATTACAAACTGCGTTGTTCTTGGGGCGGTATTAATTAATGCCCGGACAGATTATGGTGTACTTAACAGTATTTTTAATGGTTTTAGCCTTGCGGTTGGTTTTGCGGTTGTTATCGTTATTCTTGCCGGAATCCGTGAAAAAATCATTCATAATAATATCCCGGAATCATTTAAGGGGCTACCGGTTATATTACTTATTGCCGGCTTAATGTCAATGGCATTTTTCGGTTTTTCCATCTTGCTTTAATTAAGCGTAAAAGGAAGAGAAGCATTTCCTATGAAATTACCAGATGAAAACGATAAATACGATAAATATTACGATGATGGAAGAGAGACATTCCACGGAAGGGGCACGCCGATTATATATGCGATTGGCGGGGTTTCTGTTTTTGTTTTAATAATCCTGGTTATCGTTATCTTAAGTAATAGCCCAGGCAGAAATCAAAATACTCAATCAAGGCCAAATCACAATTTTAATACGGAAAATGTCCCTGATGAAATAAATAATAACACCGGAAATAACCAACTTCACGTTGATGATTTAAGCTTTTGGGAGATGTTCCCGGAGCGTGGGGAAGATATAAGTATCGGCAATGAGGAAGTAGTGCCGGAGCAACCGGTAAACTCACCGTCGCCAACCCCTTTGGACCCCTCTGAAGATGGGCGCCATACCCTTATCGAACGGCGGAACGGGACTTCGGATTGGGTGCCGGTTAACCCTTTTATAACCCGGAATAATTATGACCCGCTCGGGTTTATCTTACGCCGGGACCGGATGGGTTATTTTGAATTTGACAAACCGGTTTCCTATTTAGGGATTGATATATCACGTCAAAATGGCCGGGTGGATTTTAATCAAATCAAAAATGCCGGAATTGATTTTGTGATGTTGCGGGTTGGCGCAAGGGGATATGAAACCGGCCAGATAACGATTGATGAAGATTTTGACACAAATCTTACCGCCGCGATTGACAGTGGCTTAAACGTTGGTGTTTATTTCTTTTCCCAGGCAATAAATGAAACGGAAGCAACCGAAGAAGCAATCCTTGTTATCGAAAAGCTTGCGGCAAGAAAGATTACTTATCCCGTGGTTTTTCACATGGATTTTATTGCTTTTGACTCATCACGGATTGATGGGCTTTCCAGGGCTCAAAAGACAGAAATAACGACAACTTTTTGTAATTATATCAGCGGGGCAGGATATACGCCGATGATATACGGTAATAAAGAGTGGCTGATTGAGCAGATAGATTTAACGAAATTGATGGATTATGATATATGGCTTTCCCAACCCCGGGATTTACCTGATTATCCTTATAAGTTTCAGATATGGCAGTATTCTTTTACCGGTTCGGTTTTAGGAGTTTTAGGGCATGTGAATATGAATATAAGTTTCGTGGATTATACGGCGCGGTAGGAGTGTTGTTATTTTATTGCAGTTTGCTCGTTGTGAATGACCCCGCAAGGAGGGCAATAAACTTTCTCCGTCACTATGGTCTAATTGGTTCTAATAAACTCTTTCGCTTGGGAAGAAGGCGGCCTAAGGCAAAACCAAACAAGTTTGGGGCGAGATATTTTTGTCTGTCTTATTGGTATCAAATGTGAACAACTTCACGCTAATAATCCACTTAGTCCGCGCCGAAAGCTCCACCTATTCCGGGGTGAAAACTTCATTTAGCCCGGCCGGTAGGCGGCCAGTTTGGGTGAGACGGAAATTTTAGAATAAATTTCCGCATAATTTTTGGCCGTGATAGTTTCGATATAATTGGGGACAAACTGTTTTTTCACTCCGGCTTTTTTGACGATATCAATTGCTTTGTTGTACGCAATTGCCGCTTCGTTTTCTGTTTCATATGTGCCTACCGTATAATTACCGACGATATGGATTTTCACCCGGTACAAAAATTTACCCCGTTTAGTTATTCGTTGTACCCCATTATAACGGTTAATAATCTCAATATTTTCATAACGAAAATCAGTTTCATCATCATTTACAAAACGATAATCACGATTTCTCACGCCATAGTTTTTGATGCCATAACGGTTGAGGATATTTACCTGCATCCCATAATCAGAAACAAAATAATGCCCGCCCCGTTTCATAATCGTTCTCGTTGAATAATAAAATAAATCATCAATATCAAATTTCAAAACCATCGTTGACTTCAAATGATACTCGAAATATTTTTCCCGAATATATATCGGAGTATTAAAGTAGTAATTAGTATCACGGAAATTGAGCAGGACAATCCATTTGTCATGAGGTAAAATGCGGTGCGGTGAATAATCAAATAGATTTATCCCTTTATTTTTGATAATCATCTTTGCTTCGAGATATGCCGCGTGCGCTTTCAGCATACTATCATAACTGCCTAAGCTGATATGCTTGCGTTTGAAAGTAAGCGACGAGCGGTAATATATTTCCTTGTTTTTCTTTTGTTGGGGATAAACGCCCGGCAATCTCTTTTCCATAGATAAAGTATATCATACCACATAGCGCGAGCCAAGTATAACCTTTCAACAAGAATATGGAGTATTCTTACCAACTGATGCCGCTGGCATCAGTATTTGCGCGATAAAAAAATCGTTAAAAGCAGTATTTTTTTCCATAAAATGAAAATTTTAGATATATTTTCGGGACTAACTGTATAAAATATTAAAGAAGTATTACAATTTTGTTTCGAAACTGCGAATTTTCTAAAAAGCGTCAAATCAAGTTATGCGATTTGTGTGCAACATTGTTACGAAAACACTGCTAAAGCAATGGTTTTTGAACTGCTTCAGCTGTGCAATAGTAAATGGAGACGAGCTATGGATAATTGCTTTAATAAAAGCAAGCGGTTATTTTTTCAATTTGTCCTTTGCAATTTAATCATCTTAGTCAGTTGGATAAGTGTAAAAACTAGTGAATTAAATCAAACGGCAGCAACACTTGAATTTCGCGTTACTTTGGAAAACATGCGCTTAGAAATTAACCCGGCCGGACAGGCTGAGGTTGGTCAACTACCTGCCAGGGCTGACTTTTCTTTATTACCATTAACAGCTAACGCAGTTCAAAAACCACTGCTTTCGCAGTGTTTTCGCAATTATCCTTTTACTTTATTACCTAATTTTGATAAAGAAACAATTGAAATCAGTATCACGGACGTTTTCTCCCGCAAGTCAGAAGATAACGCGGAAGGCCAGCGGGTAGTAGAATATTCCGCTTTGGAACAAACACGGATTTTCCTGGCGGGGGAAGATTATGAAATCTTATTGAAAATTGTTGAAGCCGAAGCCGGGGGCGAAGATGAAATAGGGCGGATGCTAGTCGCATCAGTAGTGCTTAACCGGATGGCGCATGAAAGATTTCCGGATTCGATAAAAGAAGTGGTTTATCAGAATGAAAATGGGACGTATCAATTTTCACCGGTTGCTAATGGGCGTTATAAAAGAGCCAGGGTCAGCGCCGAAACGATTATCGCGGTTGACAAAGTACTTGCCGGAATGGACTATAGCGAGGGGGCCTTATTTTTCGCTTCGCGCCGGGCCGCCGACCCGGAAAAAATGCGCTGGTTTGACCGCAATCTGACGAAATTGTTTAGTCATGGCGGGCATGAGTTTTTTAAGTTGTAGATATCTCACGAATTAAAATGTTTGAAGCAATTATGCGAATGGGGATTTGACGATTTAATTAAATCATGTGTTTATGTGAAATGCCAATGATGTATATCAAAGAACTAATGGGATTTTTATTATATCTATAGCAAAGTAATAAATTAATTTTCAAATTGTCTTGTTAAGTAGAATTTGTCTGATTATCTCTGTTATAATTTATTCACGTTCATAACATATGTTAATTGAAAACATACAAAAGGGTATTGCAATGCACATCGCAATTTGTGAAGATGATAAAAATGATCAAGATGCTTTGATGAGTATAATAACGAATTGGGCCGAGGCAAAAGATGTTACTTTTAAAGTATTATCTTTTAATAACGCGGAAGCATTTTTGTTTGCGTGGCCGGAAGTTGAAGTGGATATTGTTTTCTTAGATATTGAATTAAAAAATGGCAAAGACGGCATTACCTTAGCAAAAGAAATCAGAGAAAAAGATTCTAATGTCCAAATCGTTTTTACTACCAGCCACAAACAATATAGTTTACGAGGATATGATGTTTACCCGCTTCATTATTTAGTAAAACCACTAATAATGAAAAAAATATTTGTAATCTTGGATAAAGCATATTACCTTTCAAATTCACATAAAAATGATTTCATTATAGTTCCAAATGGCTCTGAAATAATCAGGCTGCAAACCAACAAGATACACTACATAGAAATGAGTTCACATAATGCGGAGCTTCATGTAGAAACCGGAAAGAAAATTACGTTACGGAAAACCAGTGATGAAATGTTGGCGATGTTACCAAAACATTTTGTCCGCTGTCACCGGTCACGTATTATTAATTTATTGAAAGTTGATTCAATTTATACTAATCATGTTTTGTTAGTAACAGGGGCAGAGGTAAAGGTTAGCCGGGCCGAAAGGAAAAGAGTCAGGGAAGCGTTTTTGGAGTTGAATTAAAAATTATTATTTTAACCTGGTAAATAAATTAGCCGATAACCAGTCTTCAAAAGTTACTCCCATAGATGAAATTTCATTATAAGTGATTTCCATACAATAATATGTATCTTTTGTTTCACTGTTATCATCACCTAATTTATCAAGACGTACTCGATAAGCATCAAAAAATAAATCCAGAGCCTTGTCAAATTTTCTGTATTGCTCCTTTAATTCCAATGTTTTTTCATACCAGATTAAAGCGTTATCATAATCACCTTGCCTGTAATATATATAAGCAATGTTATGATAAGTAAAAGCGATGCTTGAATGTTCAGAACCAAATATTTTCTGACGGATTGCCAATACTTTTTTGTATTCAGCTAAGGCTTCCGCGATATACTGCACCAAGAGAATCATAATCGCATTTGAATTTGCTCTAAAATTTTTATAGCTTTATAAATATTTTTTAGTGCATTTTTATAATCACTTTGTAAGTTATAAATCCATCCAATATTGCAGTATACCATTGCGATGTCAGGATGGCCATCACCAAAAACTTTCATATAAATCGTAAGGGCTTTCCTATAATAATGGAGTGCTTTTTTATATTCGCCAGAGCTTCCGGAAAGTAGACTGGAAATATCATTAAAATCATTAATAGAAAACCATTTTCAGTTTTTCACCATTTTTGGTTCTTCCTTTTTCGAAGCAGTTCTCTTAAAACTTCCACCGCCGGGCAGAAGTTTTTTCCCAAGAATATCCCAAATCCAACCCAACGATTTTTTACCTAATAGGGTATAGACTTTAATTAAAGCATAGCAGCCGCGGTTACGCAAGTCATATGTGGAGTCCGGACGAAAAAATATTTTTCAATTACATATGACCAAAGCAAATTTTTCGCGGCTGTAAAGTGTAAGGGTAATTATCCAAAGAACATTAACCAAAGCTGACATATTGCGCGATATGGAAGCTGCCAAAAAGAAAAATCAAGGAGAGGAGGAGTGGAATATGTTTATAGCCCTTTTTTATCAAACTTTACATGCTATAGCTCAATTAACAGAAGTAATTGCGGCTGCCGGAGCAGGTCTAACCAGCTTTTTTGGATGGCATCAGCCGAAAGTGCCGAAGTGCTTAATTAAATGAAATTTGTCCGCAACTTAAGATGTCGGCAAGTAATATATTTGCAAATAATTGTAATGAATTATTAAAATACAATTTACAACGGCTTTATTAAATGATATTCTTTATATAACTAAAAAACACTTATAATTAACTTTGTTGCTTCTACCACCTACGATAGGTAATAGTATTATATACCAATCGTAGGTGAGTTGCAACAAATTCGTTGAAAAATTTATGATAAACGTTAGAGGTAAAAAATGAGTAATGAATGGATTATTATTGAATTGATGACTATATTAATGGAAAAATTTGCTGTCATTTACTTTCTTAACTTTCGTTACCAAAAAAAGTATAGTTCATCTTGGCCGAATTTGGGAACTTGGATTCTTTTAGTAATCTGTGGTGTGGTAATTGCACCGACAATAAATATTGTTCATGCTATAGTTACTCATGCAATAATGTTAATTTATTTAATGGTTTTTAAGTATGGTACGATATTCAATAAAATTTTTGGAGTATTAATTGTTTTTGCAGTATTAATGACTACATCAATTGTCGGTGCTGGTATAGCCTCATTAATTACTTCAACATCAATAGAACATACATTATTATATCAAGATACTTCACGAATGTTTGCCCTGATATTTATCAAAACTTTACAGGTTGTCATTTTTTATATCCTTGCAAAACGCCATGAAAAGGAACGGAGTTTGCGGAAGCGCCCGGCGATTTTTTTGTTCATAGCCGTAGCTATAAATTTTGCATATTTAATTATGCTTCGTTTATATGTGGAATCGCCTGATTTACAACCACAGCAAAATCATTTACTTGTTTGGCTTGCCGTTGGGGCATTAATAATTATGATCGGCATCTTTTTAATTTATGAACTCTTTATTCGTGAAGAAGCACGTAATGTCGATTTAGCGATGAAACTACAGCGGACAAAAATGGAAGCCAGGTTTTTGCAAGAGATGGATAAACTTTATTCCGAAATCAGAATTTGGCGGCATGACTATGAAAATAATCTCAAAGTATTACGGACATTAATTACTGAAACCGCAACTGATAAAGCCCTCAACTTCATGGATGGAATGAATAGTAAAGTTATGGACAGCAAAATCGTCCTCCAAACCGGCAATCTGGCGCTTGATGCGATAATTAACGGAAAGCTGGCATTGGCTAAGACACATGGTATTGAAGTAGATGTGAAGATTGTTTATCCGGAAAATAATTATATCAGCGATAATGACCTTTGTGCAATAACCGGAAACAGTATTGATAACGCAATAGAAGCATGTTTGCGGATAACTGACGGTGCTGTCAGAAAATTCATTGATATTGAAATGGAAGCTAAAAAGAAAAACCTATGCTTAATAATAAGTAATAGTTATAACAATGAGATAAAACAAAAGGGCGGACAGTTTATCACTTCCAAAAAAGAGCCAAACCACGGCATTGGAATTAAACACGTTGACACAATTATAAATAAATACCATGGGTATGTGGAGCGTTCGCCAGACAATGGCGTATTTGTAACCAGTATTATGTTACCCTTAGAACCACAGAAAATTTAGAACAGCATATTTTAGAAAGGTATGGATGAAAAATGTTAAGTAAAATTATTATAAAAATAGTTGATTATTGGGTTGCCAAAAATATTATTAAGGAAGAGAAGAGAGATATATATGAATATGGCCTTGATTTAATTTTTTCAACAATCATCAACATTGCGATGGTGATGATAACAGCGGTTATTATGAAGAAAGTGCCGCAAAGCCTAGCATTGCTTGCAATTATTATTCCCCTGCAAAGCTGCGGCGGCGGCTACCACGCCGATAAGCACGGGCATTGCTTCCTGATTATGTATACCGGCTGGTGGATAATTATACCATTAATACCTTTTATTACATCAATCCTTGGTTTAGTAATTGCTTTGATATCGGTTATCATCGTTTTCACCCTTGCCCCGGTCCCTCATGTAAATGTCCCGATGAGCAAAGAGCGGTTTAATAAAATGAAAGTAATTGTCCGTTATGTCGCCGGCGGGGGTGCGGTTATTGGGGTTGGCTTGTTATGGTTTACAGGGAACGGCAGTATTATCGGGGGTTCTGTTATCGCCGGGATGGCAGCGGTGGCTCTTTCGATGGTGGTTGCGAGAGTGATTTATTGGCGGAAGGGGAGCGGGATGGTTAAGGTTTAAGAAGGTTATTGATAATTAGATCGGCATGAAAAATCAAGGGAAGGAGGATAAGATATGTTTAGGGTTTTTAATTATGCTATGGCTCAGCTCACTAAATCAGTTGCTGTCGCCGGGGCAGGTCTTATGAGTATCTTCGGCTGGCATCAGCCGAAAGTGCCGAAGGGCTTGGGTAAATGAATTTTCGGTATTAAGTAATTAGAATACGTGATTTTGAATTTGGCGTGAGTGTAAAAATACCATTCACGCCAAATTTTTACATTTTAGGACAAATTTTACACAGGGGTGGGGGAGTGTGGTAGGGTGGTGAAAGGGACTTAAATGCGAAAAAGTTTAATGATTACTATTAAATATAATATAACCATTTAATTTGAATTATTATTAACAGAAAAATCGTCAAGTAAAACCAGAAAAAAAGGAGAAATGGATTATGGCTAACAAAATTAATGTCACTTTCTTACATCCGACAAATGGACAAGATATGGAAGTGGAAATTGATGAAACTTTAACTGCTTCGGCGGTTATCAATGAACTTATAGCAAGTAATTTCATACCTGACAATTCAAGTAGAGGTGGATATAAATTACTTATCAAGGATACGCAACAGGAAATCGGCGGGTCACAAACTGTAGCATCCGGTGGGGCAAAAGATGGTTCAGTAATCCGTGTAATTGGTGCAACTGATGCAGGAAAAAGAATTTTTAAGAAAAGGGTAGACGAGTATGCCTTCACCTCATGAAATACGAAACCTTCGGCTTGCAAATGATTATAAGCAAATGTGTAACATTCAAGGAAATACTATATCTTGGGTTGCTACAAGGGGAAATGCCCCTTATATTGAGGAGTACTTAATTACGGTTAATGTGCGAACTATAATCGGTGCTGGAAAGGGAATGCCTCAGTATAGAGAGTCAAGTATTATTAGTGTCACCCTACCTGCGGATTATCCGCGCGGGAAGCCGAAGACATTAATGAAATCTTCGCAGCAGCCATTTCATCCAAATTGGTGGCCGGATGGGAGGTGGTGCGAAGGTTCTTGGGCTATGTCTGAAGGCTTAGGGGACTACGTTATCAGAATGGTAAAAACTTTGCAATTTGACCCTGATATTACTAATGAACATAGTCCAGCTAATGGCGATGCTAAAATATGGTATATATTAAGAAAAAATTCTGGAATATTTCCTTGTGACAGAACCAAGTTACCAGATCCATCGACTTCAAATTCTGGAATGATGGTAGGAAATAGTGGCTTTGTGATTAAGAGGCGGAGCTAGATATGGAAGGTTTCAATATTGTCAAGAAAGCACCTTCCGAATTTGATATTCCAGAAGGCGATTTAAGTAAATATACTTCAACGGAAGAGGATGTAATTGAAATTAAGTCAGAAAAATATTCCGAAGAGAACCGGCCTGAATTATTTTTTATCAGAGAAGCTTTTGGAGAATTAGTGGAGCATATCAACTGGGGAAAAAATACGTCTAAAAATAATAAAGAACAAGGCGGTATACTTATTGGTATTGTTTTCAAGAATAAAAGTAAAAAAAATATCTGCGGTATTGTTCATCATATTATTAAAACTATTCAAGACGGAGATGCAACATATATTCAGTTCACTCATAATGATTGGATTCAGATGTATCGTGAATTTGATGAAAAATATTCAAATACAAAAAATGATGAGGCTAAATATCGAGTTATCGGCTGGTATCATACCCACCCTAATATGCCTGTCAATATTTCAGATATTGATAAGAATACACATATTAGCTTTTTTCCTAATAACTGGCAATTCTCCGTGATAATAAATCCGCAAAAAGAGATATGGGCGGTTTATAATGGTAGGGAATGCAAAAACTGCAATGGAGTCATTTATGCTGATATAAACTTAATTAAATTAATTAATGTGGAAAAGGAATTATCAGGAAATGTTGAAGAAGAGTTACACAATAATGAAATAAATTCTTTTGAACTATTGGATTGTAAAGTGTTAGAAAACACCGACTCATTTATGATAAAACGCAACCCGTTTTTTCAGAAAACGCAAATCGTTAAAAAACAGGCTCATGGCACATATACAAACTATACATCACAATCAGTATCGCATAATTATAATAATACACGAAAAGAAATTATCAATCAGTATAAGGGTTGCTCACAAAGATTATCTGGGATTTTGTATTACTTCCCGTATCATATGTCAAATAATCAGAAAAATTATATTATTAGCGAAGATATGGTGAAAAAATTTATTAATATAATAGATGAGTGGAATTTTACTAAAAATGAGAGAGTGTCTTTTGTTTATAATCTGTGTTCAGAATATTATACTCAAAATAATGAAGGCATTAAATATCATAGACTTATTTGTTATACTAATGAATTTTTCGCAGGGCATTTGATTTGTGCAAAAAACGATTCTGAGTTCATAAATTGCGGCAAAGATTTTTTTTATCCAAGGCATAATCATACTTCTGTTGTTGTTGAATTTTCTAATTCATTAGAATCATATCCTACATTATGTGAAAGATATTCATCATATGATTGTATTCTATGGATAAATGCTTGGGATGCCAGTGAATTTTTATTTTTCAATATAGTAAAACAAAAATTATGTAATTTACGTTCAACTGAAGATTTTAAGATAAATAAAAGTCAATTGACAATGAATGCAATAAAAAAAAATATCATTACAGGCGAAGAATTAGTTGGGAACATTCTCCCACAATTGATTGATTCAATACAATCATTAATTATTTCTAATTCAAAAAGTAATGATGTATTAAAAATGAATAAAAAATTAATTATTGCTATTATTAAATTAATCAATAAGTATGTTAGATTTAACGAAATCTATACCACTATTATCAGCTATAAGATTCCAGATAGAATTGATAGAGGATTCGTGAGCTTGCACCTTGATAATTTTTGTGAATTGCGATTTTGGATAGGCAATATAAATAATGGATTAGCTAGCTTTAAAAATTTAGATGACGGAATAAGGCAATCAAAATTGCCCCGTTTTGCATTAGTGCTATCAAATAGAGACGTAGATGAAGTCGCGCTAAATTCATTCAAAAAAAAACTGGGGATTGCACATACGGTTGCATTTTGTTTTAATACTGAAACTGGTAATTACATGTTTTATAGATTGTAAGGAATGTTACTTATGCCAAAAGAAAATAAAAAACAAAATGATAATGAAGTTGAAAGCATAACTGCTGTTATTCGGAGTGATTTTATTATAAAAGAACCTAAAAAAAAAGAGCAAAACGTTGTTGATTTTCTTAGTTTTGAAGAATTAATAAAAATCTATCCGTTTATAGAGAAATCAATCCAAAAAAAAGGAATTGATTCACCACTTATAATGCTTTCCAGCGAGGCAGTAAAAGGAATTAAAGAACATATTTCATGGGGGGGGAAAACAAGAAACAATGTATATGAGCAAGGCGGAATATTAATCGGTAAACCTTACTCTATTGATGGGCAAATAATTGGTATTGTTGAGTATATTATTCCCGCCGATGTAACACGCGCTAGCGGCGCATATTTAGTAATGGGAACAGATACGTGGGTGAAAATGCTTGATACCTATGATAATTTATATAAAGAAAAAGGTTTATATATTATAGGATGGTTTCATACACATCCCAATATGCTGTCAGTTTTTATGTCAGCAACAGATATGGGAACTCAAAAAGCGTTTTTCAATCAACCGTGGCATTTTGCAATTGTTTTAAATCCACAAAAGAAGCTTATTGCCAGCTTTTATTCAGAAAAAGCCATTTCATGCGAATATTACTTCGATGATTTTCAAGATAAATAGGTATAAATATGTCAAATGCTGTTAGGTTCAAACCATTACGCCCTTTAGGAGAGAGAAAACCCGATAGCAATATCGGATGGACGTTTAAAGATCCAGAAAAGCAACGCGATAGAGAAAAAACGTTAGCAGTTAAAGGAACATTTACTGCAAAACCTAAACTAGCACCAACTCGTTGCCCTCTTTGCGGAAGTGAAGCGGAACAATACCGTAATGAGCATGATGGAGCCGAACTTTTATTACCCGGCGGTAATCCTTTTATATGTGCGGCTTGCGGAAATACCGAGTGGAATATTTAATTGAAGGGAATTTTAAAATTTTATCACAATTTTAGAAAGGACTATATAATTATGAGTGAGTTTAATATTTTGAATAATTCAGAAGATAATCCTTTTGAACGCCAAGAACGCATTGAATGGTGGAATCAAGAAAGTTTAAAAAGCGCCCGTGTCCTTGTGATTGGAGCTGGGGCAACAGGCAATGAAACACTAAAGAATCTGGTGCTTTTGGGAATCGGAAATATTCTCATCTGTGATATGGATAGCATTTCCGTTTCTAATTTAAGCCGAACTGTTCTTTTTAGAAAAGAAGATGCCGGAAGAAAAAAGGCTGAAACTGCTGCTTTACGAGTCAAAGAAATTGCGCTTGAGGAAAGCTGTTGTATTGATTTTTTTGAAGGAGATGTTGTTTGGGAGTTAGGAACAGGCGTTTATAGATACTTTGATGTTGTGTTAGGTTGTCTTGACAATGTTGAGACACGTTTCGCGTTAAATCGCAACTGCCGTTTGGTTTCTAAACCTTGGGTTGATTCAGGCATAAGCGAACTATCCGGCAATATTAAAGTATTCGCGGCAGAAACAGGAGCTTGCTACCAATGCTTTGCAAGTGATGAACAACTATATGCAGCAAGACAGCGATACTCATGCGATGATTTTAAAAAAAGGATATTCAGTGAACATAAAATGCCTACTGTCCAAATATCATCAGCAATTGCATCTGCTCTGCAAGTCCAGGAAGCTATAAAAATAATTCTTGGGAAAAAGGCGCTTTATAGTAAAAAAATATACTTCCAAGGAACAACAGGTGATTTCGAATTAATCAATCTCAATGAAGATGAAAATTGTTATGCTCATGTGACTTATGATGACATCATAGAGACGCCTTTTGTTAATTCAATTACCCTGCGCGAATTTTTGCAGTATGTGAGTCAATCACAATTTTCAGGCAAAGGTGCTGCTTTAGATTTTCGTGGCGACCGGACTTTTTTACTAAGTCTTACCTGTTCTACCTGCGGCGAAAAGACTTATTTTTATAAGCCCTCATTTAAATTGTTTACTGATGAGGTGAAATGCACCTTGTGTTCAGATTCACCGGATGCTTCGCAATATAAGGCAGAATATATGGAGTACATATATGATTTTAGTCTTGAAACAGAAGAAAAAATACTTGATATGTCACTGAATGAATTAGGAGTCCCTAAATTACATATCTTGTCGATTCGAAGTAAAGATGGCTCTTATAAGTATTACGAGTTATCGGAAGATTTAAGGAATGTTTTGCCCCTAATTTATACAAAGGAATAATTCTTTACATTAAATTTTATTATGGAGAAATATTTAGATGAATATACCTAAGAAAATTTCATGGAAAACATCACTTATAATCACAGCAATTCCTTTTGCAAGTGCAATTATTACAAACCTTTCACCCTTGGTAGATGAAAATAATTATTTTATTATTTTTGTGTTACTCATGTTGATGAATTGGCTAATTACATCCGCTGTGATATCGTATGTTTCAAAAATCAAAATTTTAAAACTTGATTTATTACCAAAGACAGATATTGATAGCCAAAGCGGATATTGGAAAATCCTTTATGGCAAATCGAATTGTAGTAATACTCCTTTTTCATTATTGAAGTTAATGTATTTGGATGATTGTGAGAGCTATGAAGCTGAATTAACCGATTATGTTTTTAATAATACAAATAATAAAATAACTATTGAATATACACGTAAGTGCAGAAATGTATTTTTTAATAGTAATAAGGAAATTGCAAAAATAATATTTGAATCTGCATTACTCGAATCAAGGCATGATGATTTTGTTTTGGATTATAGTATGGGTGAGAAAGGAAGACTTAAGAGAGTTACATCGCAACACTGGGGAGAAGATGTAGAAAATAGAGAAAATTATGTGAAAGTGGGGTTGTGCGTTGGTGAAATAAGTAGGATAAGTGAAGCAGATATAGAAAGCGCTGGTATAAGAAAACCAGAAGAAGTAAAAAGAGCCTATCGTAAGGGGCTCATCACACCAGAGGAATTGATTGGCCTTCTTGAATGCTATTATCAAAGTGCTTCAAAAGAATGCTTTTATAAAAAAATGACCGCTAATGTTATGCTAGAATATTCTAATCATGATACTGTGGAAAATGAAAAAAATAATAAAAAAGATGCGATTAATTTTATAGTGGAGGAATGATTATGTTTGGTAAAATTAAGCTAACTATTTATAATCCGGACAGAACAAATAAAGCTATGGTAGAAGTCACTAAAATCCTTACAATTGCACAAGTGGTAAGCGAACTCATAAGCAATGAGTTTATCTCCTCCGCTTATAATTATGGGTTATTGATTGAAAGTGATGGCCGGGTTTTGTCTCAAGATTCGACATTAACTAATATTCGTGATGAATCATTTGTCAGAGTAGTTGCATTTTCTGAACGACAAATTATTAAAGGGAAAAAAATTAATGTCACTATATTACATCCATCAAATGGAACAGATATGGAAGTTGAATTAAACGATGGCTTAAATGTACTGGATGTTATTAATGAATTAATTGCTTGTTCGTTCATTGATGATGAGTTGAGCACTAGCAAATATCGGCTTTTTATTAAAAACTCTCAAACAGAGATTAGTGGTTGCCAGACCCTTGTTTCAGGCGGGACGATTGATGGATCTGTTTTACGCGTTATTGATGAGTGAAAAAAATATTATGTATAAACACCAAATAACAACGGACGACAAATGGCTTTTAGATAAGCATCCAATAGATCCTGTTACTCATGAAGCTTTTAAAGTGGGGGACATGATTGTTATTTGTGCAGACTGTAAAACAGTCCATTTCGATACGACTTGGTTTATTAATCAAAGAAAACCGTGTGCGGTATGTAATGGAACTACCTTGATTGATTTTAATTTGCTTTTATCAGAGGCTTTCAGACGTAATGATAGTGATATTTTAAAAATAAGAAATTCCAATGCTCGTATTGAAAATCTTGATCAATCAGTTAAACAGATTCTGTTTAAACCAAAACAAAAAACAAGAAAAAAAGCAAGAGATATAGGACAAATGTTAAGCTCTTATGTTTTTGTGGTGTTAGATTTTTCAGCTCTTTTTTCTTTTCTTGAAGTTGAATTTTTTGAGAATCTAAAAAATCACGCAGATGTTTTCGTTGCAAAAACATTTAATATTGAATGTAAACAAATTCAAATTTTTTTAAGCGGAAACTCACTAGCTACATTTCAGAAAAATAAGCGATTGATAAAAGGCATTACAACTAAACTATTGCCTAACGGAACCAAAGTATCTGATTTTGATGTTTTTTCGCTGACTAAATATTTTGCTGATAATGATGTGGATGTTATTCTAATTGTGTCAAATCAAATTTTAATACAAAAGATTGTGCTTGAAGATATTCATGTTGATATATACGATGTATCAAATAATAAATTATTAAGATTCAACCAATTTATTAGCTATAAAAGCAACTTCGAAATTTCATATAATAAGAACATATTACCATACAAGACTTCGGCAAGAACGGAATTATATACTGATAATGGCGATACTATTTTTTTAGGCTCCGAATTTAACACAAGTGGTACAGAAGCAATTATTTACAGGATTAATGATAATTCAAGTTTACTAGCGAAAATATATAGGGATAAAAAATTAACTATTGAAAAAATATCTAATATAAAAAAATTGGCACAATTAGATTTTATCTCTCGAATCGAGTGGGGAACTTTCCCGAAAAATATATTATATTTGGATAGAACCCTTACTCAACCAATTGGTTACACTATGATTTTGGCAAAAAATATAAAGCTTTTATCTGATGAAGAACTATATGCAGGGCGAGTTGAAGATATTCTACTAAATAACAGGGAAACAAAAATATCCCATACAGTAGAATTATGTCTGAAAATTGTACGGCAAATTATATTTTTGAATATGAATGGGATAGTAGTATCTGATTTTAATGATGGTAACTTTGCATTTCCTATAGATAAAAAACAACCAATCATGATGCTGGATACAGATAGCTTTGGAAACAAAGAATATTTTAGTGATTGCCGGGCGCAATATGACGAATATACACGCGTATATGATTTTTCAAAAAAAAATGAAGCGATAAATTTTTCTTATGAGTCATTGTTTATTTTTGCATTTAAGTTGTTCTCACTTGGCCTTGAACCACTATATGATAATAAATTTAGGTTTAGGAAAGACAGAAATAATTATGGTAATGATTTTAGATGGGAATTTTTTCCTCATAATTTGAAAATCTTTTTTATTACTATCTTTGACGAAAAAAAGGTGCGTTCAATAAATGCTTTTCTTTATGAATTGGAAAACGCAAATCGAGCATTGAAAAAAACAAAAACAAATAACAAAACTTACCGTGAATTATGTACTGAACTATTAGACTCTACCCGTGCTGATATTATTGAGACAAAATTTACCGGTGTATTGCGCCACATTTCACATAAGAAGCTATTTGCAGAGAATGACACCATTGGTGTAAAAGAGCAATATAATGAAATTATTTATTTTAAATTAAATGAAGATAAAACATATACGGTGGCATTGAAGAACGATGAAAGCTTTTTATTTCTTAGTGTATCAAAGGAAATAGGGCGAAACGAAACCCGATTAAGCTTTCGTGTATCCGAATTGACTTATGCGCAAAAATGGCGAATAGAGCAAATAAACAAGAGATTTATTGATGACTGCGAAGTTATAGATTGTATAATTGGTTCTGAATTATTTCCAAGATTAGCTCTTAGTATTAATGATAAAAACGACCTTTACCTAGATGAACGAAGCGAAAATAATGGACGACAGCATTTCTGTATATATAAGATTTCGGAATCAGATTATTATAATAAATTAAATAATCATCCTGATAAAATAAAAAAGGTTCTAAAGCAACATGAAGATGAAAAAGCGAGAAAAGAATGTGAATATAAGGTGAATGAGCAAATAGAGAAAAAGAAAAAAAGATACAAAATAGTATTAGGTATTATTGCTACAGCAATTATCTTAATTTTAGCAATAATTCTCATAGTTTTTTTAAGAAATAAAGATGGTGACGATTTAACAAATGAGCTTCTGCCACAACAAAATCAAATAACTACTGAGGAGATTATTTATGAGTGATATTATTTATACAAATTCATCAAAGCGGCTTCCGATTGTGTTTTGCTTGGATATATCACCATCTATGGATTCAAAGGATGGATCTGAGTACTCACGTATACAGCTTTTAAATATAGCAATCAAAGCCTTTTTAAAGGAAATAAAAAACGATCTGAAAGTCCGCACATCTGCCGAAATAGCACTTGTAGCATTTAGTACTAATATTGAACTGGACACTCCATTCGAATCTGTATCAACGATTGACATGCCTTACTTCACAACCGTTGAAAAAGGTGGTACAAGAATGGCAAATGCAATCTTAAGGTCAATCGAAAAAATTGAAAGCAAAAAAAAAGATTACGAAAACGCTGAAATTAGCTATTACGTTCCTTTTTTTGTGCTTGTAACTGACGGGAATCCAAACAAAAATGACGATGCTTATCAATTAGAGCAAGCTATTGCTAAAGTTCAAAAATGTTGTGATTCTCATATTGGCGCGAGTGAGATTATTATCCCCTTTATTATTGGTGTTGGCGATAATGTTGAGGTTTCCACCCTAAACCGCTTGGCCGAACAGTTTACCGGAACGGCAATTATTATTGATAGTTCAGCCGGTGAACAGGATCTATTATTTGAGCAAGTATTCAAATTTATCGGAAAAAGTATAACTGGCAGCATTCATTTAAACGATACACCGATGAATATAATCAATCCTATAAAGGAAAATGTTACCGAGCTAACTAAAAAAATTGAAGAAAATCGAAGATATCAGCAATAGACGGAATAATCGTGGTTAAAATTAGCGTATGAAAATCGAAATATGAAAAATTGGTTTTAATTAAATTTGGAGGCGAAACAAATGAGTAAATGGAAGCATAAATTTTACACACGTAAAGGTTTATCACATGAACAAAACAATAAACCGTATCAAGATTTCGTTGATATAAAAGGAACAGACACAGCTATAATAGCGATTGTGGCGGATGGCTTGGGTTCACTAGAATACTCGCAGATAGCATCTAAAGAAACAGTATTATCATTAATAAATTATTTTATTACTGTTGACTGTATGTCAATAGATGAAAATAAACTAAAAAAAAATATTATCGATATATGTACTATAAAAGTGAAAAAAGTTGCCGAAGAACAAAATATTTCCATTTCACAAATGGATTGTACATTATTGTTTGTATATATAGAAAAAAAGCAAAATGTTGCACTTATAGGCCAGATTGGTGATGGGGCAATCTGCTTGATACATAAAAATTCCGGTAAACTTTTCTCGGTAGCAGATAAAACTCAAGCGAATACTACAAGCACTATTTTTAATCATAATACAAGTGATTTCAAATTGGAGAAAATTAATCTTATAGATAAGAATATTGTGGGATTTATTCTTACATCGGATGGCTTGGAAAATGAATTGTATTTGCCAAATTCTATTAATGTCAAACATAAAGCTTCACTTTATTTTAACGCAATTAGCTGTGAATATAAAAAAGCAGATTCAACAATTAACGAACTATTAAGTTCTATCACTTCTTCTATAGAATATGGAATTGATGATGATATCAGCCTTGCAATTTTAAGCAATTTTAATGGCGAAATAGAACTGCCAAAAGATGCGCAGTGGTTATGTCCTTGCGGGGTGAGGAATGAACTAAATTATACGCGATGTCATAATTGTAATAAGGATTTCTTAGATATATACAAAGATAATATACGCGAAAGGGGCGGAAAAGCAGAATACTTTAAATACTTAAACGAACACCCAGAGGAGGAACAAAAAATACTGGGATTAGTAAGTGCAGTTCCGAAATCTCAATTAATTGATAATGAGAAGGGTGCAGTTGAAATAACAGCAATTCTCAAGGAAACTGACACTAAATCCTCTAATATTACCTTTATTATTCAAGATTCTCAAATCAAGCATATATCTAAGAGGGCAATAGAAGTTTATAATTCAATATCACGAAAAAAATGTCTTAAGGGATTAGATATTCTTCTCGGAATTAATTTCTTTATATTGGGTTGTATTAGTATATTGATTTTTTTATTTTTACAACCAAAAGAAATGGAAGTGGGAGCAAATTTTACAAAACTATTTGCTGAAAGAGCCTTTACTCAAAGTTCTTCCGCCATTGGAACAAATATATACACAATTAAAGAGAATCTTTATGCTGTTCAACTTACTGAGAGAGAAATATTCGTTGGCAATATTGATGACGATGATATGCCCAATGGTTATGGAGCTGTATTTTATGATAGCGGTATCCAAATTGGAAAATTTGTCAATGGTAAAAGAAGTGAAGAGTTTATTTTTATAGATAAAAATGGAAATAAGACAACTTCATTTTACATAAAATGGTGTTCTTACGAATATTAAGAATGATTATTTTCGGTAAGCAAATTTCATTGCGTGAATAGTTACCATTCGCGCCAAATTTTTGCATTTTGGGACAAAATTTACATAGATAAATGATTATGTGATAGTGTAGATAGAAAAGCACCATAGAGATAATTTCACTATACCTTTAGCACAATTTTAAAAAGTCGAAATTCTCAAAAAAATATCATATAAAAACAAAAAAGGAAAAATAATGTTGCGAAGTCAGAAGAAAGTATGATACAATATGTCTATTAGTTTTGAGAATTAAGTGAATATCGGTGTAACGCCTGATGGGGCGCCAACCCCACCAGGCAAGGATGGCAATCGGACTGCCACACAATACAGATACCCTGCGATACACATTTTTATTATAGTGCAATAATATTGTGTTTTCAAGATGAAATGTGATTATCAACAGAGCAACTGACTTCGTAAATCAACGAGGTGTTAAGTGTGGACGCACGCTAACACCTCGTTTTCTTAATTCTCGCCAATACCGGGAGACGGCAAACAACTACTATTAAGTCTTTGCCGTCGCTGCGGTACGGTGATTATTTTATTGTTGAGGAAAAAACATGAAGCGAATTTCAATATTTGTACTATTAATTACAATACTCATTAATTCAACAACAATTGCAGTAGCGGACGATTCTTCGCCAGTAGCCCTAGGTTTTGATGTCATTTTTATTATTGACGGAAGCAATTCAATGAATTGGGAAGATCCTGACAGGCTTGCCCGAGCGGCTGTAGCTCAATTTATTGACCTTAGTTTTATAGCCGGGCATGATACAAGGGCTGGGTATGTCATCTTTTCTGATCATAGGAGAGCCAATCCTCGAATAGGGCATCATACTTTGGGATTAACAGATATATCTACAGAGTCTGGTGCAGATTTCTTTGTATCTCAAATGATGCCTGTGCCTTCGCGTGGTTTTACTGATATAGGTTGGGGGTTCATTGCGGCAAGTCAACTGATTGCTGGCCGCGATAGAATAGATGGCTTTGATCCATCGCCTAATGCGGCAACGGTAGAAGAATTAGTTGCCGAACGTAATGCAAATGGAAGAAGTCCCATTGTAATACTGTTAAGTGACAGTAATATACAATTGAGGTCGCGTGTCCCGGATACAGGTATATATCCTGTAGGAATGTATCCGCGAAGCGAGGATTTATCGCGCCAAAATGTCGAAGAAGTCACAAGTATTTTTCAGTCAGCCGGTATTCGTGTTCATACCTTAGCCTTTGATTATATCGTTGAGTTGCCAGCCGGAATACCGGCTGACCTTCCAAGAGACCCTGAATTTTTGGAAAAAGTATCCACTGCAACGGGAGGATTATTTTTTCTTATTGATGAAGGCCCGGAACAGATGATTTCTGCGGTAGAAGATATTTGGGCCCTAGAGTTAACAGGTGCGGCGGTAGGTGGTCCGGCACCCGGAGGCGTAGGTTTTCAAGATGTTTCAAAAGTTGAAACTGAAGATGAAACTAGCCGTTTCATATTTAATATACCAAACGATAGTATTTTTGAAGCAATATTGACTTTGCGTTCAAGTAGTCCAATTTCTTTAAATCAAATTACTCTAATTTCACCTTCTGGACTTCCGGTTGATATTTCACATCCTGCAAGTAATATGACATTTTTTCAAAGAGGAATCAATACTGTCTTGAGTATGCGCCGTCCAGCTAACAAAAATATTGAAAGTGGTGATTGGACTCTTAATATAATAGGTGCCACTGATGCGGAGCTCTTAACTGTTCGCCTACTTTATTATTATGATTTGTCTTTAAGGCTTAATATTAGTCCAGTACATGCGATGCAAGGTGATGAAGTTTCTGTTTCGGCTTATCTAGCTGACCCATCAACCGGAGATTCACACGGGCAAGATTTATTGTTATTTGCACAGTCCAATTTGATGTTGATTAGAACAGACCCAAATGAAATTGAGACAATATATCCTTTACATTTAGGCGAACATACTTTTAGTGGTTTGGAACCAGGAATACATTATTTAAGGACTGACGTCGATATGATTGGCGGTTTGCAGCCAACTGAAAATGTGAGAGTAGCAATAGAGGCATTTCCCATGGAGCTTTATGAAGGTTCAATCGAAATGAATATATTTTATGATAATGTTTTTGGGTTGCGAGCTGAGAGCTTGAGACAAAATGTATTTTTATTTGAAGATATTTTATTCTCATTTTTTCCCGGTTCGCAGTTTACATTCGAGACAGACCTTGCTGATGGGGATGATTACTTATTAATTGAGCGTGATATTAATGGAATAATTATAACTGCCCTAGGCGGTGCTATTGAACGTGATATTCACATTACTATAAGCAACCAATGGGGTGCTACAGCAAATGTACTTCTATCTGTGAATGTAAACTCTTGGTGGGATACGTTTGGAATATTTGTTTGGATTGGCCTATCAATTATTTTGATAATCTTTCTAGCCCTTTTATTTCTTATATGGCGTAAGATTTGGGAGAATACCCCTAACCTCGGGGCATATAAAGATGAATTATACATTAATATGCCGACAACTCCTTTTAGAATAGGAACGCCGGAAGAGTTGGGTATTGTTGAATTTGCTTTGCGTTTTGACAGCAGATTTTCAGGTGTATCTTTCCCGGGGAAGAAGCAGCAAACCTCTCTGTATAACATGCTTAGATTTCATGAAATGGATGGGCATCCATATATTGAAGCCTTAGAAAAAGCAAATGTAAAAGATTTTATACAAAACGTCAAATTTTATGCCAAACGAAATGGTTCGAAAGTCAGTTTGAACCTTTCGGTTCCATCAAGGAAGCATAGCATGGTATTAATGAATGATGACATAGTTCCGCAAAAAGGAAGAATATCTGAATTGTCCTATTTCAGCGGCGAATGCATCATAAGGTTACAAGTTGATCCAAATGATAGTGAAGACTCATTTGAATTAACATTAAGAGTTGAAGAAGATCCCACGGATTCGGGAATTTAAAAAGGAGATGAACAATGTCAAATTTAGAACGTGAATTGCTGTTGAGTCAAGGTGGTGGTATTTATTACGATGATGCGCGTGTATCTGTCGATAAAAGTTGTGCCACGTTATTTATAGGCCTTGGCGGGACGGGCGCGGATATGCTTATTCGCGTAAAGAATCAAGTGAAACGCCGGCTTGAACCTCCGAAAAATGAAAAAGGGCAAATCATGCGGGACATTCCGTGGAATATTGGCTTCTTAGTTATTGACACAGATGAAAATGCCGCAAAAAAAATATGGGGTAGTGCAACATTCGATAAAAATGAAGAATTTTGCTCTATTTATGTAAATAACCCCTCCGATGCAGTTTCAAGAATTAAAGTGTCTGCTCAACAAGGTGATCCGATATGGAGTTGGTATGATGGAATGGGAGCTATTGCCGCATTACCTGGTGCCGGCGGAATTCGTCAAATGGGGCGTTTTATGCTATTTCAAAATATGGATAGAGTTTGGGAAACGCTCAGATCAAAAATTCAGAAACTTTTAACGGATTCTAGTGCAACAAAATTGAATGTTATGATTTGCACAGGAATAGCCGGAGGGACAGGGTCAGGTACATTTATTGATATGGCATACATTATTCACCATATCATTAATCAAGAAATTTCTGTGCCAAGTAAAACCGTTTATGGATATATTGCTATGCCGGATGTAAACTTGCTTAACCTTTACAAAGATGAGCTTCAAGTGAATGGCTATGCCGCACTTAAAGAACTTGATTATTGGATGTCTTCAGGGTCTGATGAGCAAGACGACGGATTTGAGCAAGTTTATCCCAATGGCAAGCATATAAAAATGAATGAAAAGCTACCTTTTGACTATTGCCATTTAATTTCCGCACAGATTACGGATGGTGCACTATTATCATATGAAGAAGTTATGGATACTTTTGCAGACAATGTTTTTGCTTATGTTGCAGGAGAAGTTGGGGCTGGGACTGGCATGAGTGCGATGGCATCCCTATATAGCAACATAGGGACATATGCGGCTAATATTGCTGCTGCTTCTAAGTACCCTGCATGTTATCGGTATCTAGCTGTTGGAACAGAAAAAATTGAAATTCCTTTTGAAGAAATTTTAACATTATTTGCTGCGAGGCTATTCCAATCACTTAGGCCTACCGCAGAAAAAAAACCAAATGAGGCTTTATTTGAATCGGACATAGAAATCCTAGGTTTGAGTAAAAAATTAGTCAATAGAATGTTTACAAAAGACGTACCGCGTATGCCGATAGACATACGGCCGCTAAATTATGGAAATGTGTGGGGGAAAAATAATAATGTTCAGCAAACTAATCATGATTTTGAAATGCGCTGGCTTCCAGAGGCTAAGAAAAAAGCAGCAGAATCCGCAGAATCTTTTGTGCAAGATAAATATGCGCAATTCTTAACTTTTGCCAGAGATTGTATATGCGACTCAAATAAAGGGCCTTGCTATTTAGCTGCTTTCATTAGTTCCGATACGAGCTATTGTTTAGATGAAACTCTTAAGCAACTGGTAGAGACTTGCAGAAGTGAAGCTAAAAGGCGCGAATCCCTGTCCGAAGAATTAAGAGAAAATATTGAAGCAAGAAGAAGGCAAGGTACAGGGGCATTATTAGGGAGGCAACAAGTAACACAACGATATGTCGATTCCCTAAGAGAGTGGCAACACAATAAGTTGGCTATCGTTCTTTATGAAATGCGTGCAGACAAGCTAGAAGAACTAGCTGATAAACTTAAAAAATTGCACAGGGAAGTTTTTAAGCCTTTAGCGGATATTTTCGCTCAGCTTCCCGAGATATTCATTAAAAATCTTGAGTATATGGAACTTGAGCGGGAAAAAGCTGAAAGGGAAAACAATTTAAGAGGGCGGCTTATATGGCCACAGGAATTTGAAACTATGCATGAAGCACAATTTAGACGTATTCTTGCTATTGAGAATGTGGCTTTACTTAAGTCCATCCCTGGCAAGCTTAAAGAGTGGGTCGGCCTAAATTTCGAAGATATTGCTTATGGAAATGAAAACAGGACCAAACGAGGCATTGATGTAGCTGGTTTCATATCCCGGTTTATATCAGATAAATTTCAAGATTTGCTAAAAATTGATATGGAGCAAGTGATGCAAGGCAAACTTGATGGGGCGCAAAATTTACAAGATTATGTTAAAGATGAGTTTTATAGGCTAAGACAAGATTCCCAGCCGATGTTTAATTCTAGATCTGATGGCCTTCCGGGAGAGGAATCCAAATTCGCTTTGATTTCCGCGCCTCAAACCTGCCAACAGATTACAGCAGTAGTTGATAGTATTAAAGTAAGCGGGCGGGAAAATTTAAAAAGAAGTGCTGAAACGAACCGTTTTTATATAATAAGAATAATGGCGGGTTTGCCTCTTTATACCTACCAACCTATGGAAGGGTTAGAGAAGAAGTATGAGGAAATGACACATGATGGAAAGGGTATAGGGGTACATCTTCGAGGCATAAAAGATAAGGAATATCTTCCTTCTCCGCTTCATGAAGGGTCATGGACACCAAATACTTACGAAAATCAACTTGTGGCAAAGAAAAATAGTGAAGTAAGGGAACAATATACTACATGTATCAATTCAGATGCAAAAGTCATACAGCAGATTAATGGCACATGGACTTTATTGGCAACGAAAAATGAACAAAACCCTAATAACATGCGTATGGATTGGAAAATGAGTGTTGATCTTCGTAATTTGGGTCGTTTGCAAAACGATTATTGGAATATTGAAGACGATAAAACCGATAAAATCCCTTTAATAGGAATTAGCCAATATAAGCAATCTGGTTTTGAACCTTATGCAAACTCGATGGAATCTGTTTTGCGGCTTCCGAAGAAAAACCAGTTGATCGCCAAGCAAGCGGATATTCTAAAAATGTTTGATGATAAGCGTCAGCAGCTTGAATCACCTGATATTTATGCAAAAGCTTGTATATCTGCTCTTGTAATTAGGCAATCGCATTATATTGTACTAAAAAAATCAACTGCCGACCCATTTCCCCTAGAGCTAGGTGCAGCGCGAGGTGAACTTCTTCACGAATTTGAGATTTTCGAAGAGTTTAAAAGCTTTTTAACAACCGATATGAGCGAAAATATTAAAACTATTTATAAAGGTATAATGGATACGATTGGGTCTGTTGCCAGTGAGGATGAGAAGAAAATCGAATTGCTGTCACGAATTGACGGACTTATTGAAAAGCATACGAATGGCTTACAAATTTTGAAAAGTTATCTTCAGGAGCTTACGCCTGATGACAGGCAAGAGTATAGATATGCCCAATATTTCTATGAAACGTTGTTAATAACTTGTAATAATACGAAACTTGATTTGGAAGAAGCCACTTGATTCTAGTAAGGGTGCTTTGTGCATGAAAGAAAAAATTGAAACATTAAGCCGTGATATCGTCAAAACATTTCCCGAAGCAGCACCCATCAAAACACAGAAGTTTGTGTTATTCTTGATGTTTGGTGCCAACGATGATATTATTCAGATTTTCAGAGATAAGACAGCAGAAATTCTTGCCGATCCGAAAAGTTGTGCATTTATTAAATTGGAATTTAATGAATGCAACAATGTTTCACATTGGCGGCATGATATTGATTTCCCCGCTTTATATAAAACGGGTCTTGATTGCCTCACTGAGACCATTGCTTATGCTAGGCGTGACGGTGATCCATATCGATATTTAACAGATATGAATATGACTTATGTTTGCCCTATAATCTTCACTAACTGTAATAATTATGGGGATTATTCAAATGCTTTGAAGCTAGTAGAGAACCAGTTTGTAACATGTGTTGTCAAGCCCTTTTTATTATTAGGTGAAATGATTGGCAGAGAATCCTTAGTGAATAAATGGCTTGAGGTTGTAGAAAAAGGGATTCATGACTTCCCAAACTGTCGTTGCTGTGTGCTTACTAATAGAAATGAAAAGGGGTTTGAAGTTTATCTTGAAACCAATGTCAATACCATCTTGTTTATGGCTTTCATGCAGGCTTGCAGTGAAATAGAGGCGCACATTGGCCGTAGTTCTGTAGTCCTTAGTCCGTCTGAAGCTCACAGTGGAAAAATTGAGAAATTATTCTACAGCGCCCAAACTGTATCAATAGCAAATCCAATTAAATTACGAGTATTCCGCCGCTTGCAAAAATTAATTGAGGAATTAATTGCACCTTCTTCATCTATAGACAAAAACATTAAAATGGATACCTCGTTTCTTGAGCAAACTTTGAAAACCGCGTACAAGAAATTACCCATGTTTGGCGGAAAAGTTACATTCGATCCAATTTATGCCGTGGCTTCGAATATCGAAAATGACTTATTGCAGATAGAGCTTGAAAAGTTTGCAAATGTATACTACAAACTAAATGTAGAAAATATGCGAGAGGATAATTTGTTTTTTGACTTGAGCTCTGTTTTTATGGAGGAGTTCTTGAAATTGGATGTTTCATTTAGCAAAATTAATGAATTAATGATACCAAGTGTCCTTCGTTCTTCCGGCCAATATATTGATATTGCTGCAATTACATCTATAACTGACAGTAGGTTTACCAATAAAGAAATATATCTTAAAGTTGCTCAAAAACTCAAGGATAATCTATATGCTTTGCGAGAAAATTTGTTAGATAACTTTTTTAAGAGCAAGGAATTTCAGAGCTTGCCACGTAAATTAACAGAGATTGAAACAGCTCTTAGGCGATATATAAACGCTTTAGAAACTGAGGGGCAAAAAATCGAAAGGGCAGATTCATCTTTAGATTTTCAAAGAAGAATTGATGATGATTGGTTAAATAACAATCTCAAAAATATTATCTTTGATATTCGCTCTAAATTAATCGTTAAAATTGCTCAATGTGAAATTAATGAAGAAAAAGATAAATTGTTTTCATATTTGATAGATGAGCTCTTGAAACATACTGGACATATTACTATTGGCGGCCCAGAAGAAAATAGATGCTTTATGGAACAAGTTGTTGAGCAGGGGTCAGATTTATTAATGGATGAGATTAGCAAAAAGCTTAGATTTCCGCTAAGATTAAATATTAACATGCTTTTTAATTCTGGAACTTACTGTGTTTGTTCCAATACAAAAAACCCGGTTTTATATCTTTTGCAATCTGAAAAAGAGCAGCTACAAGAATCGTTTGCTATCCTTCCTTATGATTCTGAACAAAGGATAGATTTGTTGAGAATATCTCCGGGTCTTTCGCTGCAAGATATATATATACAAAAAAATACCGCTGAATATTTAACATCAAGTAGGAAAACTATAGAAATAAATGAGCCGGAAGTATTTCAACCTTCTATTGCCGAAGAACATGATTCACTTGGTTCTTTCAAAGATGATGATTATTTTCCGGACGAATTTCTTGAAGTAATAGAGCCGCCCCCACCGGAAGGATTGGAATACTCTTCTTTGATGCAAGTGCTTGGCAGCTATGAAAATGGCAAAATTATATTTCGGTGGAACCCCACCGCTGATATGAAAAGTAGAATACATATTATTCCTATTACTCGTAAAGACGATGGGGTGTATTTCGATACGATAAATAGTCGCATTGAAAAAGTACGAGGCGGAGTAAAAACTATACAAATTGATTATAAAATCGGTGGAAGCGGTGTTAGTTACGCTGACTTTGCTATTCTCACAAGCAATGCAATAAATCCAAAAGAACTAATTGATAGGTATTCCGAGATTCTAAGTAATGAACCTTATATAGTCCGTGTTCTAACAGGTAAGTCTGATGTTAGTTGGGATATATTACTTACAAAGTTAAAAGAAAATCGAGATAAGGGGCTGCGAAGGTGCATGATTAAGTTAGACTCAACAGCGCCGATTGGCGCTGGAATTTTAGGATATAGATTTAGTTATGGCGGCAAAAACTTTTTAATCCCATTTCCTGATGCTATTAGCATGGGAACAAATGTATTTGGGCCATTATATATGTTTGGTGAAGCTATGCCAACTGTATGTAGTATGACAAACGAAAGTACAAATATAATTCTTAGACGGTCAAAGAAAAAAAGTATATGGCCGCTATTTGATAGATTGAGAGGAAACCGCTAATGCACTATCCAATTAAATGTCCAATATGTCTTAACAAAATTGAAAATGATGATATTTGCTATGATATGAGAGATATCCTTGGGGATTCATTGAATACATCGCCGGGTGCCTATCCTCAAGAAGATGCTATAGATTACGAGTCGGCCTCAAAGAAAATTAATATAATGAAATTACCAAAGATTTCAATTAATGATGATGTCACAGGGGAAGCTGAAGAAAATTGGGATAAAGATGAAGATAATTGGTATAGCGATGATGAAGATAATTGGGACGACGATGATGAGGATAATTGGGATGATGATCTTGACGATAATATTTCTGATGAAGATGGTATCATTGCTGAAGATGCCAATGAAAGCAATTCATTTAATGAGGATGTAGCTACGGACAATAGCCGCAATATTATAAATACCCCATCACTTGATGAATGCTATGAAACTTGGAATACTCTTAATTATGCTCAAAAAGAATGGACAAGAGCGAAGTTTGCCACCGGCCTAGTGAAACTAAAATACATAAAAAGATTTTGGGATGATATAATTATGGCTAAACCTATAGCGGTTAAAGTGGCTCCGGCGTACCGAAAAAATAATAAAACAGGAGACCTTGAAGAACTGTTTGTCAAAAGCAGTGGTTCTGTGCAGCGTTCACTAATTCGTAAAAGATACTGTCCGCATTGTTGGAATAATTCTAAGGTTGAGACTGGTTTTCGTGAAATTACAAAAAGTTTGCTTCACCCTAATGCCGGTTTTGTGCCAACATTTATAATTTTATTAATGGGCACTTCTGATGCGGGCAAAACTGTATATTTGACAATGATGTATCGCGAAATGCGGAAAAGTCCATCGTTAAGTTCAAATATTAAGTTTTCAATAATGCACGAAAGTACAGCCGCTGTCGATGAGTTAAATGAACTTTCAATAGCAAGCCACCTTGAAGAATTGGAAAAAACTGGATTATTACCACCGAGTACTAAAGCGATGCAAATTATACCACCTCCACTACCTTTCACTGTGGAAGTTACTAATGGTGTAAAAAATTCACAAAGCCTTTTATATCTTCGTGACATTGCCGGGGAAACACTTCTGAATATTGGTAGTGATGAGATAGAAAGATTATCAGCGCAATTCAGCGAATTTGATGGATTTATACTTTTGATTGACCCAAAAACCTTTTGCGATGCGGAAGGGTTGTTTAGAAAAGAATATGAAAACCGCACAAGTAAGGTTGAAGACGGAATCGTATATTTCAACAAACTTGAAGAAGTAATGCGTGTCCATATGTCAAAGAATAGAGAAGAAAGCAAAATTGAAGCCCCGGCGGTGGTAGCTATTACAAAAGGTGATTTGTTCCGGACTCTTGAACATAAAGAAAGGCTTAGGGAAAGGGGGGTACTTCAAAACAATTCCGCAATTGCAAAGATAGACGGCAAGAGAAGAGTATTGCTTGGTAAACGATTTTACAATGATATAAGCCGCGGTACGGAAATTATCTTGGAAAAACTAACCGGCAATCAAGGATTTTCGATTTTGGATTTTGCAAATAGACGTTTTAAGAGTATTACTGCCGAAGGAAAATCGAATGTTTTTTATTCGTTGGTTTCTGCTCTTGAAGGTGTTGAAATAGAAGATATTAATAAAGAAGACATCGACAAAAAATATAGAAGCCGGATAGTTGGTGGGGCAAATAGTTTCAGGAACAATGTAGCGCCTGATAAAGTAAGGGAGTCTTTTGAAATACTTCTTATGCTGCTCAATATAATTCCACCATTTCATGAGATATCTTTGCGCGAAACGTTAGAGCCTGTTAAAAAGGGATTATTTAGTTTTGGCGCCAATAAAAAAGAAAAAGACGCTACGCTGCAACGTAAAGAAAACAATGTAAAAATCATGAATGAGTGGCGGGAAAAATATGTGGTTGATTGGGAAGAAATTCGCTTGCGAGAGGAGTGATTTTAAATGATATTACAGTACATACGAACGCGCTCCGATTTCAATGCGATTACAAGACAAAGGCATAGAGGGGAGCATGGGGCAGCTATTTCTAAGGGGTTTCGCCATAGTAACGAAGATGCGAGGCTATTTCGTGATGTCAACAAAAACTGTGACTATCCTGATGTCCTTGGTGATTATTTAAATGATAAAGATTCTATCCTAAGAATCATTCACCCACCAAACACAGACAAAACAACTGTGATTATTCGTAACTTCCGCGTTTATGATATGATTACGGACCGAAAATCTGAGGTGCCTTATTCTCATGCGTATATATTAACTGAAAAAGAGCACAAGTCTTTTTTGAATAATCCACAGCCCGCTTTTGATTATAATAATTTCATGCTATACCCTGATTTTGTTGAAAGGGAAAAATCAAATAAATCAGCACCCGGGGATGTCGATATTGAATATGGGAATCGTTTTCTTGCTTCTTCATCTTTGTTTAGTTTTGATATATTCAAAGAAGCTGGATTCAATGAAACTCTTTTTTGTTCTTTAATTGATTGCATTATAGAAGTCATTGAATTTGGTGGTAATGTTGCTGTTTTGCTACCGGAAGAAAACAAACTCTCTACTGCAGAAAATATCATGTTAGGAATTATTAAACTTCTGCCAAAAACTCTGCGTAAAAAATTTAATGCCATTTCTTGTTGGGTTAAAAAATCAAGTGATGAATATCACATGTATTTCCCTACAGAAATAGATGAAGCAGAACGAGCAGAGTTGTTGAGAGATGGCGTTTTTATTATTGATTTGATTCAAGGAGAATCAAGCATAAATTCACGCTCCAAGTTTTCAGAATTGCTATGGGATAGCCTCGAATTTTCGGACAAAATAAATAGGTTTGATGAACTTTCTGATTTTTTAACAAGTAATAATTATGATTTTAATATAAATAAGAATAATATTGATGCGTTTTATGAGATACTCACAAAAATTAAATGTGTTAATAACAAGATTGTATTTATAGAATCCAAACATGGTTTTTCGATTATGAAAGCTCTTATATCGCTTTTTGAAGGAAGCTTTGGACAGTATCCGGAAGTACAAAAATTATTTATATCGTGCATTAAAGTTTCTGACTCGGATGAACCGGGTATACTGGAATATTTTGATGAGGGATTTTTTGGCTTACTTGCTAAAGAGCATCCTGTAAATGATAAATTCAGAGAATTTTCCAGTACGTTAGTTAAATATTTATCTTGGCGTTTCGCAGAAGATAAATTACCGGCAGAGTTTTTAGATAAATTCGTTAAACTGATAGTAAAAAAGCCTACTTTAGACTATGAACCATTAAAAAAATATATACCTATTATGGAAATAAGGTCTGTTAATCAAGTAGGGTTCCTTTCAAAAATTTTTGATTCGGAAAAATTAAAAAGTTCTTTTTACGATTTAGTTAAAGAGAAGATGCTTAAAACTATAAGTGAACCAAATAACGAACTGGATAGTGCAGTAAGAAGTAGTATACGTGTCATGTTATTTTCATCACTTGGTCAGGAAATCAATAACCCAAAAGTACCTAATGATAAATTGATTAGCAATTATTCTACTTTAATACAGGGTCTTTTGGGTGATGACGAGAGTTGTTTTCAAAGAATCACTGAAATTTTTGATATGCATTTAAGAAAATTGGTAGCTTTTGATAAAAGAGGGAATAGTGATAGGGCAAAAACGTTTTATGATGAATTTTCCCCAATTGCATATGAAAAAATTAATAGTAATACTTTTGAGGACAAGGTGTCGCGGTTATTGCGATATATCTACTTGTTTTATACTTTTTTTCAAAACTTTGAACGAGATATTCTCACACTTTACGATTTTTGTGTTGATAATAAAGGTATTGGCTTTGATAATAACGAGATAGATGAATTTAAGACCCTTATAGAGGATTCAGCTTGGGATAAATACAAGGAAACTTTCATTAAGAGGCTGTCGCAATTTGAAATGCAAAACCTAAACAAAAGAAATAATGCCGAGATGAATTATCGTTCAAATTTCTTTTTTGATAAACTTCGGAGCATTTTTAGTATAGAAAAAGCTATTGATAATCCTTCATTTGATTTATTGATTCTTTATTGGGAAAAATATGATAATTCGATGAAACACGAATATCTAAACAAATGCTTAAAAGATGTTGAACTAGGCTATTGGTTTTATGCGGAAATTTCTAAAAAACATGCGCTTGACCAACGCGATACAAATGTCCTTGATAAATCAAATAATGGACAGAAAAGGCTTATTAAAGTTGCCAAAGCAAATCCCTCTTTGAGTGAGCCGCTATATAAATTATACCAGAAAATTTGCATGGATGAATGTGAATCGGGTGGTCATTTTAAATCTTATTTTCTTGAAGAAAAGGATTGGGACTATGTTACTGACAAAAGAAAAATAGAAAAAATGAAAATAGAAAAAATGAAATCCCATTTTGAAAAGCAATACAGTGTTTTGATAATTGCATTTGAATCAATGATGGAATTATTGAATCCTAATAGAGTGAATGAGAAAGATGATGGAATTGAGCTACTTTCAGGAATTGACTCCCGTGTTTTGGAAAAAGCACAATCTTATCTTAAAAAATTAAGTAATAGTACCTATAATGAATTAGAAAATTGCCTTGAGTGCATAGTTCTTGTTGATGAAAGTTTAACTAGAGATAGATTTACTAGGCCTAAATATAATATTACTTCGCAACATACAAAAGTCAATGCTTCTAATTCATGTATTATTATGGCAGGAAGATTTCACCAAATGATGAACAAAGAGAAAGGGCTATCTATAGAAATTCGCTGTTTGATGAGTCTTGAGATAACAATATTATTAAACTCAGCTAAAGGGATATTGCAGGATTTTTTCGAAGTCAATGAATTTATTAGAAGAACCGCCGAAGAATCACAAGTTTTAACCTCTAATGAAGCATTGTATCGTTGCCTTATTTTAATCTCAAAAACAGAAAAAGGATATCTTTCTAGTTTAAAAAAAAATGTGCTTTTTGTTTGTGCAGAAAAAGTATTATCATTGATAAAAGATAATAATGTTGATGCAGATTATATTTTAAATGGAGAAAAGGGGGAAATTGCTCAAGGCCTGCGCCATATGATTCACCGGCTAGGTGAATATGGGCAAGAAGGGATAAAATTGCGGGATAAAATATGCTATGCCATACGTGACAAGGAGCATGGCTTGTTACGTGATTTGAAAATCAGTATAAATCCTAACCATAACCACAATCATGATGGCAGAACTTCAAGCCAGATAAATATGAATTTTTACATAAATGAAGAAGTTGAAAATTCACAGGTTAATCAACCGATACTTATTTTTGTAAACGAAGAAAAAATCGGAATGCAGAATATTTTCAAAACCGTGTCTTCTAGTTTTTTTATAATATATTTAGCAATTATGTGGTTTTGGGTTTTGCAATCAACACAGATAGCGTTTGTAAATTACCGAAACCCCAGCTTTTCAGAATTGCTGTCGATAGTAGCTATTTTTTTGGGGAGCGTAGTTATAATCCCACAAATTATTATAAATGTTGCAGATATTGTAAAATCAAAGAAGAAATAAAATATCAAGTTTATTTATTAAAGGAAGCGAATACTTATGAGAAAAAAATATCTAACCATGGTTATATTTTTCCAACTGTTATTTATGGCAATATATATATACGGTAGTGTTGATTTAGTTTATGCCGAATCTAATCGGAATTATTATATTGATGATCATGGTGCTGATTATTTTTTGCGGGGGAGTTTGAATGAATATGAAGAGCCCAATGGCTATGATGAAGATGTTATATATGAACATAATTATGAAGAAATATCGGATTGTAGAGAGTGCCAACAAAATGAAATACCGCATCCTCTAAATGATTTTTACGAAGATATTTTCATGCATAGAGTCGTTTTGGATAATGATTATCATCAAGGATATATTATTTTGAGATTAAGGGTTTATCTTAATCAAGAAAACAATTTGTTAGCAACTGAAGTTTTGAGCGCAACATTACATTTATCTTCAAATGATACTTCATTAAATATCCCTCTCTTGATTTCATCTATTTTAGCCTTGTTAGTTGGGAGTGGTTTTTTACTTATCCCTGTATTATTTGAGCGCAATAAGAGTAAGACTCCAGGTTATATACAATTAGTGGGATATCCCGGCCTTGAAGAAGGAAGCAAGCTGAAAATTGGGGAATATGACTGGCATGTAATTGAATTAACTGATGAATATGCGTTAGTTTTATGTGATAAAGTCATAGATGCTGCTCCGTTTAATGAAAGAAAAGGCACTACCACTTGGGAAAAAAGTTCGATTCGGTTAAGAACACTTAAACTTTTAAAGGCGAAACTTGGGTTTAGCTCTGATATGGATATCAGTGATGCTATATCATTTCTGAATATTCAAAAATTTCGCGACCTAAAAAATTCTGAAAAAAACAGAGATTCATATGAAATTTCTTTACTTGAGGCTTTAGATTGGAAGGATGACCCCACCGATTGGTGGCTGTCTTCGCCAATTGCAAAGAATGAAAAATTTGACAATTCATATTATGTGACGAAAGATGGGAAAGAAAAGACAGACTACGATATAAATAAATCCTGTCGGGGAATTAGGCCGGTTTTGCGGATGAAATTTAAAAATTTGCCCCAAAATGCGGAAAATAAGGAAAATCAAGATGAATTTGAATTTGTTCAAAGTAATGAACTGGATAAATATTTATAAGAAAATATATTTCAAAAGTTTAAAAATTATTTTATTGTTGACAATATTGTTTTTCAGCCTCCAAGTTTCACCTAATGTATTGGCGAAAGACATTGCCGGCAGTCCAGATAATGAGACAAATAGAGATGTATATTTATTAATTGACGTAAGTAACGATAATAGTATTCATTTCGGCAAACTGGCACTGGAATCCGCAAAAAAGCACTTAAATTCTACAGATAGATTAGGTTATGGTTTGTTTTCCCATCAAGAGGCAAAACCTGGAATTGATATATTCACTGGACTAAGCGAAAAGAAAGAATTTATGAAGCCGGGTTGGGGAGTGGTTGCCCCTACCGGTAGGCCGCAATATACAGATTTGGCTTATGGACTGGTGAAAGCATATCTAAAATTTGATGTTAAGGAAAGAAACAGAGTTTTGATTGTTATAAGTGACGGTATTATTGATATGGACAACCGGAATGACAGGAAAAAAACAGAAACTGATAAAGCGATAAAAGAATATGAGGGTCTTATAAAAATAATCTCTAATGTTAAAATATATACTTTAATTGTAGAGCCGCCATCAGATTTTTACCCTTCACTTAGGACTTTGCATGGTAAAAAATTACTTGAAGATTTAGCAAAAGACAAGCATGGAGAATGCTTTGACTTAAAACGGAATATCGAATTTGAAAGTGACAATGATTTAATTAGTTCATATATAGAAACTATAATTAATAAAGAAAGCGGGCAAGATATTGATTTTATAATAGAATCTTTCTCTTTTAAAATCACAGAAGGAGAAGACAAAAAAATCTCGTTTAATGTTGATAACGAAGAAACAGCCAAATTGCTTACAAGCATAGAAATTAATATAATATCAGACAATGAAATGAAAGATATAATTATTACATTACCTGATAATGAAGTGATAAGACACACAAACAATCCGACTAATCACGCAAAGATTAGTTTGCCCAATGATAAAATCAAAGAAATACTTGAAGGTGAATATATTATTAGATTTGCCGGAAGTGGTGATTATATAATTTCTGGTAGCCTAATACCAATAACTGAAGGTGAAAAGATAAATATTGAAGCAGTTACAAGGGACAAGTCAACAGAAATAAAAAGCCCATTAGTAAATCAAATGTTCCGCTTTAAATCTTATAAATGGAAAATTGAAATAGAACCAAACAAAAATAATATTGTTGCGGTAAAAGAAGAGATAAATGTGATAAAAAATGGAGGCCATTTTTGCGTATTTGAACATAATGAAAACGAAAAATGTGAATTATTCAAACAAGATGATAATTTATTTTTTTCTAGTAAACCAGGTAAACATAAAATATCATCTAATGTTGAAAATACAGATGAGCTTGAAATTATGATTTTGCCTGCGCCGTTAAAAGTAAAGGAAGAAATATTTGAGGAACAAGTACCTTTAAATAAATTATATACTATATCCTTAGGAAGCTTGTTAGAGTTTCAAGCAGATATAAAAATTACCTTTGATAGTGATTCTTTGTTTTGGGGGAAAGAAGCAGAAAACGAAATTGCCAGGTTTGAAATAGATTCCACAAATAATTTTTTAAATATTATTCGGACGGGGGTAGGTAGTGTAGAATTATATTTTGAACAGGAATATGATTCAAGTAGACTAAAATTCATCGTTTTTATTTTGGAAGAAAGCAAATGGTACTTCTGGGGGCAATATATATTAATCATTGTTTTTATTATTAGTATTGTAAGCTTATTTATAGCTTATTGGATTATTGATAATCAGGGTCGAAAGGGAAAAAAATGCAACAGATAATATCAATATTTTTTGGACAATTATTATTTATGATTTTTACAGGTATTATACAGAATATAAAAGGTGATAGACTAATTTCTCGTAGAAATGAAATACATGCGTTGTCAAAGACTGATTATACATCAAATGATATAAGGCATTATACATGTTTACGTAAAGACGAAGCACTAGCTCACTTGTTAAAAATAATATTTACACGATTGTTTTTCGTGACGATTATTATATTTATTATTTATCTTGCTTTTAGCGTACTAATAGTAATTGAATATATGAAAGAACTGCCGTCATATAATACAATTTGGATGTTTTCCATACTATGCAAAATGCCTTCGGTTTGGGAGACGGGAATAAGAGATTTATTTATTTTCATTATAGCATTATTTTTTATTATAGGTATTTTTTTGTGGCTTATTATATATAGAGTTAGCTTTTCTAAGTATTTTATAAACCATTCTATAATGAAAGAAAAAAATGATTTACCAGAAAATTTGACTGAACCTGTCTTTAAATGGGGAGAATGGAAAAAAGTTAATGAGATAATTAACGGCGAAAGTATTATTGAAAATAGTAGTGATGAAACAAATAAAGGAAATGACACCAGATTTACTGATAAATTATACGAAAGACTAAGAACAAGTGAAGCATTTATAAATATATCTTCAGGCTTAATATCATTAAGCATTATATTGATATTTTATAATATATTAATATGGTTGCTTCTTTCAATGTCTGTATTGGATTTTGAGCCAAGGATAGCAAATGATAGAATTGGTGAATTTTCATTTCCTGTCCGGATAAAATATTATGAAGGAGAAGCTGAATATTTTACATGGAATCGTGCTGATGAAGCGCAATATTATGAGATTTATTTAAATAATGAATTTTATTACCGACTTAAGGATAATAAAATAAAATGGTCGATAATTCAACAAAAATTAAATCCAGGTAATGATAATTGGATAAGTATTGCAGCGCGAGGGTTTGGTTTACATATTAAATGGATATCCGAGTCGGATAGTGCAGAAATTCCGGAAATAAATAGGCTTGGTGGTAATAAGAGTTTTGTTATAGATAATAATTCAATTCAATAAAAATTTGGATATACTTTAATCTAGTCCGGCAAGCGCCCCTGTACATAATCGACAGCTCACCATACACTTTCTCCCAATTGCGTATCGGCATCGTCCATTTCTTTGTTGTTTCAAAGGTTGTATCACTAGGGAAAACACTGCGCTGGCGGTTAAACTTTCTGTAAGTGGCATTTAAACTTTCAATTGCATTTGTTGTATAAATGAGCTTATGGACATCAGCGGAAAATTTGAATATCGGGGATATGGAGTCCCAGTTAGCCTCCCAACGTTTCATAGTATTAGGATATTTGCCATGCCAATTTTCTCACACATGCCGTATTTTGTCGAAATATGGATGGCCTTACTTTGTGGTAATGCACTCAATACCGCTGGAATAAGGCCGGAGAAGTTTATATTTTGGGGCCGCCCTCATCCCCAACAACCCTCATACACTCATACGTATTCACCGTATCCCGATGCCCAGCCCCCAATTTTTCCAGCCGTATATTATAAGCATTAACAAAAAAATCCATCGCTTTGTCCAACTTCCCATATTTTGTATAAATACATGCCAGATTATGGTAAATCGTGGCCGTGTCAGGATGCTTCTTTCCAAGCTTTGTTTCGCGTATTAATAAGGCTTTATCATAGTATTTTTCAGCTTTCTCAATCTCATCTAATTCAAAATAAATTGCGGCAAGATTACAGTATGAAACTGCGACAGAAAGATGCATTTTACCCAAAGTACGCTTCTTTAATTCCAGTGCCTTTTCATGCCAGACTAAAGCATTATCGTAATCGCCCTGGCGGTCGTATATGAAAGCAATATTATTATAAACAGCAGCGATACTTGGATGTTCAGACTCAAAAATTTTCTCACGGATTACCAGCACTTTTTTGTATTCAACTAATGCTTCCGCATACTTTCCGCCGCGTTCATATATTCCCGCAAGATGATTTAAAGTATATGCCGTATCAATATGTTCTTCACCAAAAACAGTCATACGGATTTTTAATGCTTTTAAATACCAATCCCGGGCAGCATTGTAATCGTCAAGAACGTTATGAATTGCGGCAATATTACTATATGAATCGGCAGTTTTGGGGTGTTTTGCCCCTAGTATTTTTTCTTTAATTTCTTTTGAATGGCTGTATAATTCCAACGCACTCTTATAGTCGGCAAAGCGAAAATACATATCACCAAGCGAATCGTAACCGCAAGCGGTCTCCGGATGTTCCTCTCCGAGCAATTCAATATTTAGATTAAGTGATGTCCGAAAATAGTTTTCGGCATTTTCATAATCTTCAAGCTGCAGATAGCTCTTTCCGAGATTATGATATGCGCCCACTGCGCTTGGGTGTTTCAGGCCAATGGTTTCCTCAAGAATATGAAGTGCTGTTTCCGAAGCGGCGATTGCTTTTTGATAATCACCGATATTGTTATATGCTTTAGCCAGGTTGTAATATGTTATTGCGGTATCAGGATGAAAGCTGTCAAGTTTGATTTCAACGATTCTCAATACTTTTTTGTTTAACTCAATCGCTTCATCATATTTCCCCATATGGTCAAAAATAATCGCAAGATTACTATATATAACAGCGGTATTCGGATGCATTTCACCAAAATTCCGTTCGATAATTTCCAAAGCCATATTTGTATTTTCCAATGCATTTCGATAATCGCCTTGAAAATTATAAATCAAACCGATATTACTATATAATGATGCGGTATCAGGATGGTTGTCACCAAATACTTTCATATAAATCGTAAGAGCTTTCCGATAAAAATCAAGTGCTTTTTCATATTGGCCGGTATTTCCATAAATAAGGGCGATTGCATTATAAGCACTGGCACTATCGGGATTTTCTTTTCCAAGAATATTTTCGAAAATATCTACAGCCTTAAGTTCATATTTAAGGGCGTTAGAATAATCCCCTTTCGCATTATAAACCTCAGCGATATTGCCATATATCATTGCAATATTGGGATGTTTGCCCTTTAAATATTTTTCAGATGCATCCAAACAATCTTCTAATAGTTCCAGCGCTTTCTTATAATCACCAAACGATGTGTAAATTACGGCTATATTATTATAAGTAGTTTGAGTTACAAGATGACCGGCACCCAATACCTTTTTGCGGATTTTTAAAGATTTATCATATAATTCCAAAGCTTCCTCATACCGGCCCAAAATCTGATAAAGACTTGCAATATTATTGTATGCAGTAGCTGTATCGCGATGCTCTATACCTATTGTTGATAAATAACCGTCCAGCGCTTTCTTATATTCTTCCAGAGCTTCTGAATATTTACCTTTCATTTCATAAGTCCGACCCAAATTATTATGTGTAATTGCTACTTCAAATTGGTTATCAGGCAAGGAAGCTTGTGCTTTTGTAAGTATCGCCTCGGCTTTTTGATAATCGTAAGCGCGAATCAGAATATTGGATGCATGATTAATTAAAACAGAATACTCATCACTAGTACCATTTATGGCATTGATTACCGAGATGGCATGATTAATAAAAGGCATTTTTGTTGTGAATATTTCGTCATCTGCCAAACCCAGTGATTCTGTAAGCCCGGATATAAGCGGTTTAGTAATTTTTTCATTTGGTTTGAACTTGTGCCGGACAACTGATGATATCAAAGAATGCATTAAAAGCCCCGGCTCATCCCCGATTAAGCCACTGGTTATCCACCCTGCGGAAATTAAGTTATCAACTTCTTTAAAATCATTAATTTCAAACCATTTCTTAATTTCTGCGGATACTATTGCTTCCGGGGCAAGTAAAGAAAACAGATGTATTATCCGTAGTTTTTCGCCGGCAATATCTGAAATATCAAAAACCTTAGCAAACTGTTCGATAAATATTTGTTCGGAATCATCCCAGTTGTTCTCCGGGTTATGTACATAAGATATGCCTTCTTTTATTTCTTTTAAAGCAAATTTCTGTTCTTCCAGCTCTTTTCTGAATTTTCTTGTACTACGTAAAGAAGCTCTCTGTGTCTTGGCTAGTAATTCAATCGCAAGTGTGTGCTGTGCCGCCATTTCGATGATAGCATCCAAGTCTTCATCCGGCGAGTCATCCTCGACAAACTTGGTGCCATATAAATTAGAATGTGAATCAAATGGGGTCAAATTAAAATGCTGACGGTACAAAATCCGGCAATCACGAATATCTAATTTTCCGATTTCGATTGATTGTACCCGTTCGGTATTTCGCCGCCGCGAAGTTAATACTACTTTGCAATCTAATTTTAATAATTCATTTAATTCCTTTCCGGCTATTTCGTTTATATTATCCACAAACAAAAGCATTGCCCCGCTCATGGAATCAAGGTACTTTTTTGCTTGAAGCAAATAATCAGATAGTTTCGTTGACGGGTTTTTAAGACCTTCAAACTGGCCAAAAAAAGTCTGCTCAAGGTTTCCGTTATAAGTAAGCCAACCTACTTTCTTAACTTCCGGCAATTCAGCATTTATTGCTTCATTGAACAATTTTCGGCAGATTTCGGTTTTTCCGATTCCGCCAATGCCATTGAGAATCAATAACTTCGCTTTGCCGGTAAGCCTTTCTCTTATTATCTTCAAATCATCATCCCGGCCCCGGAAATAGTCGGATGGGCGAAGAGGGCGGTTTTGGGTAACTAATACGGTCTCTATTTCGGTTTGAACTATTGGTTTTGTTTTTTCTCGGGTAATCAAGTGATTTTTATTATTGATGACTGCAAGTACCCATACTTCTGCAAGATAATTAGCTTCGGTTTCTGAAGTTTTAAGCTTTTTAAGCCTTCTTTGGGTGGTTTTGCCGAGTGTCATGTCATTTTCAACAATATCAGCTATCGCATCAATAGCAATTTGCAAAGCATTTTTTGGTATATATGTAGTTGAAGTTAAGGTTTGTGCAAAAAATACCCCGACGTTTTTAATAATATCTTTACGTTGGGTCAGGTGAATATATCTGTCAGGTGCATCTTGGATGCCTTTTTTTATACGAGAAACCGACCCTTTATCAATATCAAGTAGTTTTTCGGTATCACAATCGGGTAGTCCATGAGTGAGAGCTCTAAATAAAAGGTTACAAATATGAATATCTCTACGAAAGTTAATATAACCTTTATTTACATCGAAAAATTTTACGGATACTTTTACGTTCATTTTCGGTTGGACTGCTTCTAAAAAACTCCGGATACATAAGGCTTTTCCCATCATATCATCACCTGATTTTTCAATTTCGCTGCAACTTTACGCAACTTTACGCTAACTCTTTTTTTTTCTTGCGCCTTCATAATTAAGCTAACACCGGCAAAAAAAGTATTATTGCCGGTTGAACAGGCAATTGTGTTTATAACGTAAATAATAACATTAGAAATCACAATTTACAACAAATTTAATGCGAAAAGGAGAGCGAAAATGCAAGAGATTCTTAGCGAAATGAAGGAAGAAATTCGAAATCCGGATAAAAAATTAGTTTGCTGTATTGATGAAGCTACAGGGAGAGTTGAAATACTGTTAAAAAACTGGATGACAGTGATTCAATTTAACCATGACGGCACGAAGGAAATATCACATTACTTAAAATCTGCAACTTAGTACTAAGCAGGTAAAACTGAATATAACTCCGCGAGACCGCTGCGACGGCAAGGAAACCTTTAAAGGTGTTTCCCTGCCGTCGTTTCTGTTTGGCGGACATCGCGGTCTCTATTGATTCGAATCGATTAGGAGGAAAAGCGATGGAAATTATTTATGAATTTGCAAAAGAGCAAGAAAATAAAGTTAAAGTGAGTGGGGAGGTTAGAGATTTTTTTTTCGGGCTTGCCGGAATTGATATTAATAAACCATTACCGAATGCAATCCATATTAAAACAATAGAAGAACGTGCAGAACGAAAGCATCTTCGGTTTCATAAAAATACTGGTTTTCCTGTCTCAATTGAGGCTATATATGATAATGGTGAACAGGTGAAAGATTCTTCGAAAGCGCTTGACAATGTAGAATTTGATATTGATTTAGAAAAGGCACTTCGGAATTTAACCGATATTCAGCACTATTGTTTTACTGAAGTTTGTTTAAAAAGCAGGACACAAAGAGAGGTAGCAAAGGAGTTAGGAAAATCAAAATCCGCGGTTGCTCAGGCTATAAATGGGGCAAGGGTGAAATTGAAAAAATATTACTAAGGTTTGGATTTTTCTATTGGACTTAGCCTTGTTTTGTTGTAAAATAAAAGAAACGTGTGTCAGCGGCAGGAGAAAAAGGGATGTTGAGCTTTTCTACATACACAAAAACGGTAAATAAAGCTGTTCAAGAAACAGATGAGGGCATTGTCAATCTTATATTGAGATGTATTTATAAACCAGCCGGAGTGGTGAAGAAAAAGGGCGAAGAATTTCATATTGACAAAGCAACTGCGAGTCATTATCTCAACGCAAATCCCGATCGGCCAATTCATCGCGAAATTATAAAAAGCAGCGGGATACCTCTAGTCGTTGATAATGCGGCCGGATATTTTACTGATTATATATGCCCGTTAATTATTCCGGCTATGCAAATGGATATGATAGATGAGCTTTCAAAACTAATCAAGTTTGATGCGACCATTTCAGAAAGCAAGAAAACAGAATTATTAGTATTAGCAAATGAAGAGATGCTTGCCGATTTTTTAGCAAGCATTCTTCTTTATGTTGTGAATAAGCCTAATATTGTTCTTGAAGCGATAACCAGTCATAATAATTTGCTTGAACGAAACAAATATTTTACAGGCAGGGCAGAACAATTCACAGCTATAAATGACCTTTTCAGAAGTAAAGAGAACAGCGCTGTGAATATTTGTCAAACTGTTTCAGGGCTTGGTGGTATCGGTAAAACTCAACTTGCAATCGAATATGCATATCTTTTTTGCGGGAAATTCAAAAATTGCATTTGGTTCATAAACGCCGAAACTGATATTACTACCCAAAATTACTTTTTAGCTTTTGCCGCCCATTTCAATATTGTGTTACCGCCGGAATATAAACCGGAAGATTTACAAAGAACGGTGAAATTATGGTTAAAAAATAATAAAAAGTGGCTTTTGATATTTGATAACCTTGAATCTATTGATGTGGTTAAACCCTATCTCCCTGAAAAAATTAATGGACGTATTATTATTACTACCCGTAATGCAAGAATTGATTTTGGAAATCAGATTGCCCTCGGCGTTTTTAATATAGACGAAGCGATATTGTTCTTGAAAAAAAGATTGTCAAATGATAAAGAAATGAAGATGGAGTTTTATAATAATGATGCTAACGATTTTGATAACGAAGCCCCAAATCTTATAAAGCGGCTTGGTTTTTTACCGCTTGCCCTTGAACAGGCGGCTGCATATATAAGGGAAACGAAATCAACAATCACAAGCTACCTGAATCTGCTTAGCGAATCAGGGTTATTAGCATTTGAAGAAAAATACGCGAAACCGGAATATTATGAAAAAGCAAAGGAATTTGAAAAAATCGTAACGGCAACTTGGAATATTTCATTTAAAGCCATAGCTTGCGAAGGGTCAAGGCAGTTATTAAATCTTTGTGCTTACATGGCGCCGGATAGGATACCGGTAGCATTTTTTGCCGAAACGCGCGAAAAATTACCATCCCCCATTAAAGAGGATATGGCAGAAACAATTACGAGAACCCGGATTGTTACCGAGTTACGGATTTATTCACTAACGAGCGGAAATGCAGACTACATAAATGTTCACCGGTTGGTTCAAGAAGTAATCCGTAAAAACCATAAGGAGAATCGGGAAAACCAACCTTCATGTTAAATTATTCTTTCTCCAAATTGGAAACTCTACACCAATCAGGGTAAGTTTTTACACGTTCTGAAAACCACGAATTAAAATCTGTTTCTGGTATATCTAGCTCTTCAAAACAAAGATGCAGAGCTTTGTTAAATGAGTCCATGTGCGGATGGTTATTCAGCTTGCATATAGATAAGACAATAACCGCTCGGCAAATCCAGTCAACAGCCTCACCATATTTCTTTTGGTGAATAAATACAGTACCAATATTGTAATATGTGGCGGCAGTGGCGGCGTGTTCTGTCCCTAATATTTTTTCGCTGATATATAAATCTTTGAAATAGTAATCCAAGGCTTCATTTAATTTTTCTTGCTCCTGATATAACCCCGCTATATTATTGTAAATTGTTGCAGTTTCGATATGATCCCCGCCAAATATTTTCATTGTCAAATCTAACGATTTAAGATATAAATTTAATGCTTCATCAAAACGGGAACTTTTTCTGTGAATACCTGCTATATTGCTATACAAGATTGCCATGGACGGATGTTCTGCCCCTAAATGCTTTTCAGCAATTTTTTTTGCTCTATTATATAATTCTAATGCCTTAGTGTATTCGTTTTGGAGTCTAAGAATAGATGCTGCATTACTTAAGGCGGGAACCAAATCAGGATGCTCAAAGCCAATTGAATTTTCATATATAAAAATCGATTTTTCACAGCATTCAAACGCTTTATCATATTCCCCGCACTCCTGATAAACAGATGCGATATTATTATAAGTAGTTGCTGTTGAAGGATGTTGTTTACCTAAAACCGTTTCACATATCGCTAAATCCTTGTGGTACCACTCAATAGCATCCGGATAACTTCCTTTTTCCTGATAAATACTTGCAATGCTATTATATGTTAGCCCGGTATGAGGATGGCTTTTGCCCAAAACTTGCTCACGAATTTTCAGGGCTTGGAGGCAAAATTTTAAAGCCAAATCATAATTACATAAATATCGGTATGATATACCAATATTATCACATATAAAAGCAGTTTCCGGATGGGATTCACCATAAAACTTACAAGCAATATTTAAAGCTGCCACATAAAAACTGACTGATTTTTCGTATTCCCCTAATATTTGATATACACATGCAATGTTATTGTACGAAGTGGCGGTAGCAGGATGTTCTTCACCTAGACTATCAATTGAGCCGGTCACACTCTTATAATGCCATTGCATAGAAAGAGTGTACTCCCCCATGCTTTGATATATTAAACCGATATTGCTATACGCTGCTAATGTTGATGAATTTGTTGAGCCTAACACTTTTTCGCAAATTGATAATGATTTCTTGCCCCATTCAAGGGCTTTATCATAATCTCCCATATCTCTGTAAATTAATGAAATATTATTGTAACTCGTAGCTGTATCCGGATGTTCAAGCCCTAAAGCATTTTCGCGAAGATAAACTGCTTTTTCATACCACTCCAATGCAACATCATACTCACCTTTTTCCTTATACGCACAGGCCATATTATTAAGAAGTACCGCAGCAAGAGGTTCATCTTGAGCAAAATATTTCTTTTGTATATGTAATGCTTCTTTTGCAAATTTTATCGCTTTATCATAAACCGCAATTGAATTATATCCTATATTTAGGCGCAGAAGCATGTTAAGTATTCTTTTTTGTTCCAGTGCATCAACATATATTCGTGAATAGTGTTTAACAATTCTTTCTGTATGCGGACAAATCTCGGTGAATTTCAGACGTAATATATAATGCTTATCATATAAATCAATGTTTTGAGGAACATAATCATCCATTATATTGAAGCAAAGATTGAGCCAATAATTATTATCCATTATCCATTATCCCCCTTCATCATCCATAACCCCTCCCCTAAATCATCAAGCAACTCTATAACCGGTGAAATCAGCTTAATATATTTCTCATATGCACTTCTTATCACAATTGCAACATTAAACCAAATTGTATCATATTTTCATGTTATGTAAATAGCCAATTATAAACTTTAGCTATACTAATAAAATTTTCAAGTAAAAATTTGACTTACAATTGCTATAATTTTAACTATACTCTTTTTAATGATATCATGGTAAAGTTAATTAAACCAAATTACAAAATTAATATGTGTTCTCAAGAAAGGATTTACCTCATGAAATTGTTAAGCAAATTATCCGCCCTTTTCTTACTTTCCCTAGTACTTTTTATTGCCGGCTGCGGAACGCAAGTGGAAGAAGCACCAAATGAAGAAATAAATGAACCAATCATCGAACAGGTTACTGATGATGGGGCAAATGTCGGACCGGCTTCAGCGAATGATGACGAACAAATGACATTGGCTGAATTAGCGGCGGTCCCGATTACCGAGCTAACCTCGCTGCAAATGGCGCGGGTGCTTGGTAATGGCATCAACCTCACCAATACAATGGAGGCCTGCAATAGCGATAACCGGGTACCAATGCTTGAACCTAGTGTTTATGAAACTATGTGGGGACAGCCAATTACTACGCCGGAAATGATTCAGGGGATGAGGGATTCAGGTTTTAAATCTTTGCGTTTACCGGTGGCGTGGACTAATGCGATGGATTTTACATACGATGATTTTATGACGGCTGATTTGACGATTTTCCCGGCATATTTTGACCGGGTTGAGGAAATAATTAATTATGCCCTTGATGCAGATATGTTTGTAATAGTTAATGACCACTGGGACCATGGCTGGTGGAGCCTGTTCGGGGCCGAAGAGCAGGAAAAACGTGACCGGGGTATGGAAATATTTACTTCAATGTGGATGCAGATTGCTGAAAGATATAACCACTTTGATGCCCGGGTAATTTTTGAATCGGCCAACGAAGAGCTGGGCGACCGGCTCAATGACAGCACTCATTTTACCCGGGGGCGCGGTGTCCTTACCCAGGATGAGTGTTATGAGATGACCTATGTTATTAACCAGACTTTTGTAGATATTATCCGTAGTTTTGATGGTAACAATGCCGACCGGTTTTTGCTGGTAAAAGGCTATAATACCGATATAATGCGAACCAATGATGATAGGTTCAAAATGCCGAGTGACCCGGCAGGTAAGTTGCTGCTTGGGGTACATTATTATACGCCATGGAGCTATTGCGGTGACACATCCGGTGTCGGTGGTTGGGGAACCATCGCCGAGGTGGAGGAAATGGATGAACTGCTTGGTATGATGACGAAATTCACTGATATGGGTTATGGTATTGTCCTTGGCGAATGGGGGGTTCTTGATAATCATGGTGAAGACCGGTTTAATTATTACACTCATTTTTTGAAATTGTGTGATTTATATGGGTATGCCCCGTTTTTGTGGGACGGGCAAAATATCTATAGCAGAGTAGACAATACTATCCGTTCTAAAAATGACGAGGACGACTTTATCGATCATGTTATTACTTTATTTAATGGTCAATGTGTCACGGCTCGCGGTCACATGACTATTGGTGAGATAAAAGCAAATGCAGAAATCGTCCTTGAACAGTCAAGGGAAAAAGCCAAAGACAGGCCGCAATTTGAATATACAGCCGATGAGGCTTTTGCCTGGATAATGTTTGCAAGTGATGACTGGGTTACTCAATATAGTGTTGGCGACCAATACCGGCCGGAATCAAAACCTGACGGACTCATTGCAACAGATGTAGAAATCACTGGTGAGGGTACTTATACGGTTTCACTTGACTTTACCGGGACCGATGCCGGAAATGCCGATGGAATTGCGTTTTCGGCAATTGGGATTGTGAACGGGGAGATTTTGTTCCCGGGGTATATAATGGAGTTAAAAGAAGTATTAATTAACGGCGAACGGGCCCAGCTTGCCGGGGTACCATACACGACGAATGATAACCCGGTAACGACAAGGGTGAATCTCTTTAATGTCTGGGTAAGTATGGATGAGATTCCGGCCGATACAGCCAGGACCCATACCGGTTTATTGATAGGTGCAACGGCACAGCCGCTGGTTAATTATACTCAAACGACGATTTATACAATAGAAATTACATTTGATTATTATCCTAATTAGGGAAAGGTGCCCGTATGCCAATCTTAAAAGCTTATGTTTTCCCCCACCCACCGCTTGCGGTGCCGGCGGTGGGGCAAGGCCAGGAGAGGGAAATATCGAAAACACTTAAGGCTTTAGATGAAGCTGCCGGTGAGATTGCCACGCTTAAGCCGGAAACAATTTTATTTATCACTCCGCACAATGTGGTATATGCGGATTATTTTCATATTTCGCCGGGGGATGGCGCCAAAGGTGATTTATCACGTTTTGGTGCCTCTTTAGAATGTTTTGCGGCCAAATACGATACCGGGTTAGTTGAAGAAATTTCCCAAATCGCCTACGAGCGGATTATCCCAGCGGGAAACCAAGGCGAGCGTGACTCATCCCTTGACCATGGTGTGACGGTGCCGATGTGGTATATTAACAAATTTTACCCGGAGTACCAATCGGTACGGATTTCCCCGTCAGGTTTGGATGCGGCGATGCATTATCGTTTCGGCCAATGTATTACTGAAGCGGTAAGGAAAATGGGACGGCGGGTGGTCTTAATTGCCAGCGGTGACTTATCGCATAGCTTATCAGACCGGGGGCCGTACAATTACGCACCGGAGGGGGCGGAGTTTGACACGATTATTACGAATGCTTTTGCAACGGGGGATTTTTTATCCTTATTTACAATTCCTGAAACATTGCGGGAGCGGGCCGCCGAATGCGGTTATAGCCCGTTTATGATTTTGGCAGGCTGCTTTGACCAGTTAAAAGTCGAAACTAAGTTATTATCGTATGAAGGCCCTTTTGGGGTTGGTTATGCCGTTGCCGGTATTACTCCCGGCGAAGCTGATGGCAGCCGTAATTTTTTAAGTCAGTATAAAGAGATCGCTTTAGAAGAAGCGCGAAAATTTGCGACGACCGAAGATGCTTATCGTTCGCTGGCACGTAAGTCGTTGGAATACGTCATCATCAATGGCAAACAGCTTCCTATGCCGGAAGATTTACCGGATGAATTGATGGATAAAGAAGCCGGGGTTTTTGTAACTTTGTATAAACAAGGGCGCTTGCGGGGCTGTATCGGAACAATTTCTCCAACTACAGCATGTATTGCAGCAGAGATTATTCAGAACGCGATTTCAGCGGGACTTAATGATACTCGTTTTGACCCGGTGACACGGGCCGAATTACGGTATCTTAATTATAAAGTTGATGTCCTCGGTGCCCCGGAACGTATCTTAGGGCCGGAAGAGCTTGATGTTAAAAAATATGGTGTTATTGTTACTTCCGGGCATAAACGCGGTTTGTTATTGCCGAATCTGGATGGAATCGACACTGTTGAACAACAGGTAACGATTGCGAAGCAGAAGGGCGGAATTAGTGACAATGAGGAAGTGGTGCTTGAGCGTTTTGAAGTGGTGAGGCATGAGTAACATAGTCGTGAGAGAGTAATTTTGACTTCGCAATGTAGCCAAACGGAATGAATACAATGAAAAATTTGACAGCAAAATTCTGGAATGTAATCGAAGATAATATCGTAATATGCACACTTTGCCCGCATAATTGCCGGATAACTCCGGGTAATAGAGGTATCTGCCGGGTCCGGGAAAATCAAGACGGGAGATTAGTAGCCATCAATTATGGCATTGTTTCTTCGCTTGCCCTTGACCCGATTGAAAAGAAACCGCTTGATTTTTTTTATCCCGGTTCACAAATCTTATCGATTGGCGGGTTTGGCTGTAATTTTCATTGCCCTTTTTGCCAAAATTCAAATATATCACTTGAGTATGAAGAGTTTGAAGAAAATGATTTTTTTCAAGCGGCAAATTTGAACCTGTGGCCGAAAGGTTGTAGTAATGGCGAAATTTTGACCCCGGATGACATTTTAAGGTTTGCCCTGCAGACAGTCTTGCAGGGAAATAATGTAAAAGATAAATCTTTTCAAAATCTTGATTTAAATACCGTTCAAGAGCGGTACACAGGAGTTATCGGGGTTGCTTATACCTATAATGAACCTTTGATTGGTTATGAATTTGTCTACGATTGCGCCAGGTTAATTCATGAAGCAGGGTTAAAAAACGTATTGGTGACAAACGGTTTTATTAATGAAGAAGCACTTTTAGAGCTTTTACCATTTATTGATGCAATGAATATTGACTTAAAGGCCTTTACACCGGAATTTTATCAAAAAATCGGCGGGGATTTGGCGGCAGTCAAAAAGACCATTGCCCATGCCCATGAGAAATGCCATGTCGAAGTCACGACTTTAGTTATCCCCAATGAAAATGAAGAGGATATAATTGAGATTGCGAAATGGCTTGCGGAGTTAAATCCGGCGATTCCGTATCACTTAACGCGATTTTATCCCCGCTACAAATACGAAACAAAATCACCAACTAACACTATAACCATCACCCGCCTGGCCGAAGAAGCCTCAAAGTATTTGCATAATGTGCTGATATAATACTCGCCTGGCCGGTACTTAAATAATATGCTGTATAATGCCAACCTAGCCGAGAGACTTCAAAATATTTGCATAATGGGCTGATATAATATATTATTAGTAGGTAAGTCAGGTAAAAACATCTCGCAGTTGCCTTAGGCCGCCTTCTTCCCGGGATGAAACTTATATTTTACACCAATTAGGCCGTAGAGACGAAGAGATATTATTACCAGAAGCACTCAAATAAATATATAGAAAGAAAAAAATATGAATACAACCTACCTAAGCACCAGAAGCAACCAACCAGGCATCACCGCCTCACAGGCGATTTTGAAAGGGCTGTCGGATGACGGCGGGCTTTTTGTGCCAAACCGGATCCCCCCGTTTCTCCTTAATATTAACGATTTGAAATCAATGACTTATCAGCAAGTGGCTTTTGAAGTAATGAAACTTTATTTTAGCGATTTTTCGGAAGCGGAATTAAAAGAATGCATTAACTTAGCTTATGATAATAAATTTGATACCGAATTAATTGCCCCGCTGAAAGAAGCCGGCGGTACTTATTATCTTGAACTTTTTCACGGCGCAACGATTGCCTTTAAAGATATGGCCCTTTCTATTTTACCCCACCTGATGCGCCAAGCAGCGAAAAAAAACAATTTAACCGAGGAAATCGTCATTCTTACCGCAACTTCCGGTGATACCGGCAAAGCGGCCCTATCGGGTTTTGCTGATGTTCCCGGAATCAAGATTATCGTTTTTTATCCTAAGGACGGTGTAAGCCCGATTCAAGAGCGCCAGATGGTTACTCAAACCGGGGCAAATACTCATGTTGTTGCCATTAAAGGCAATTTTGACGATGCCCAGACTGCGGTTAAGAATATCTTCAATGACAAAGAAATGCAAGCGCGGTTAAAAGAAAAAGGTTATGTTTTTTCATCAGCCAATTCTATTAATATCGGCCGTTTAGTGCCGCAGGTTGCTTATTATTTTTATGCCTATGCCCAATTACTGAAAGAAGAGAAAATTAGCGAAAACGAAGCGGTTAATTTCGTTGTGCCAACCGGCAATTTCGGAAATATCCTGGCGGCTTATTATGCTAAACAAATGGGGCTTCCGGTTGCCAAACTAATTTGTGCCTCCAATGAAAACAAAGTATTATATGATTTTCTTTTATCCGGAACTTATGACCGCAACCGGGAGTTTGTCCTGACTTCCTCACCTTCAATGGACATTTTAATTTCCAGCAATTTGGAACGCCTTATTTATCATATTGCGGATAATAACCCAGATAAATGTAAAGAGTTGATGGCCTCGCTTAGTACGCAGGGTAAATATGAAATAACGGCGGAAATGAAAGCGCATTTAACTGATTTCGCCGGCGGTTTTGCCTCGGAAGCCGATACTTCCGAAGCGATTAAAAGAGTATATAAAACGACCGGGTATGTCCTTGACCCGCATACAGCCGTAGCCGAGTTTGTTTATCATCAAAATTTCAAAGAAAATAAAGGGTTTGCCTCGGCAAATCCGCCCGGCGGCGGAAGTTCTAAAACGGTGATTGTTTCGACAGCAAGCCCTTACAAGTTTTTAAGCAGTGTGGTACAGGCGATTGATGAAGCCAGTGCCCAAGCTGATGAGTTTGCCTTAATTGATGTTCTTGAAAAAATATCAAAAATTGCGGTTCCCAAAGCTATTGAGGAAATAAGGACAGCGAAGGTTTTGCATGATATGGTGTGTGAGATTGAGGAAATGCCGGATATTGTGGAAGCGTTGCTATAAACAGCTAAAACTGTTCATGCAAATGATGCACACAAACCGCACAGAACGCGATTTGGCACTTTCGCAACTTAGATTTTGCGCAAAAAGAGCGCAAATACCTCGCGGGATAGTGGTTGAGAATTGTAATGCTGGATTTCTTAGTAAATTATGGAGCTAATTAATGAAAAAAATTTTAATGGTTGATGATGTTTCAACTAATATAAAGTGTGCAAATGAAGTACTTAAAGATAAATATCAATTAATTACAGCCCGAAGCGGCCAGGTGGCGTTAAAATTATTGGAAGAAACAAAACCGGATTTGATTATTTTGGATATAAATATGCCGGATATGGATGGTTATGAACTTCTTGAAATAATTAAGGGCAAAGAAGAGTTTGCGGATGTCCCGGTAGTTTTCCTTACTGCTGAAAATGATGAAGAAAGCGAAGCTAAAGGGCTTCGCCTTGGGGCAGTTGATTATATAATGAAACCATTTGGCCCTAAGATTTTACTTGGGCGGATTGACAAAATCTTAATGATATAGCAAATTGCAACAACGCATACCATTTAAGGAAAATTGCTTGCGATTCTCTTAACCGCGCTTGGCGCGAGGGTTTGCGTAGCAAACTCTTATTTACAAGCGGTCTTTCATATTAACATATTCTTTTTCGGCACAAATCGGATTGTAAGCCGGACGAATCATTTTGCTGTTATTCGCTAATTCTTCAAGGCGGTGGGCGCTCCAGCCGGAGATACGGGCAATTGCAAATAAGGGGGCGAAGAGTTCCATCGGCAAGCCCAGCATACTGTAGGCGAAACCGGAATAGAAGTCGACATTTGAGCTGACACCTTTGTACATTTTTCGTTCGGAAGCAATCACTTTCGGCCCTAACCGCTCAACTAATTCATAAAGGTCATATTCTTCTTTAAGTCCCTTTTCAACTGACAAATCAGCAACATAAGAGCGGAATATTTCTGCCCGCGGGTCAGACTTGGAATAAATTGCATGGCCAACGCCATAAATCAAACCAAGGCGGTCGAAAGCTTCTTTGTTCAGAATTTTCTTGAGATAATTAGCTACTTCATCTTCATCTTTCCAATCTTTTACGAAGCTCTTAAGTTCATCAAACATCTGGATAACTTTGCTGTTGGCACCGCCATGGCGCGGCCCTTTAAGCGAACCAATCGCCGCCGCGATAACCGAATAGGTATCAGTTAAGGTTGATGTAATAACATGGGTGGTAAAAGAGGAATTGTTACCGCCGCCGTGTTCCATGTGTAATACTAAGGCAATATCCAATAGCTTTGCTTCACTGGCAGTATATTGGCTGTCCGGACGAATCAGGTGCAGGATATTTTCGGCAGTCGAAAGTTCTGGTTTCGGATGGTGAATCAGCAGACTTTTGCCGTCATGAAAATGATTGAAAGCCTGATAACCATAAATGGCAAGCAGGGGGAAAAGACTGATGAGTTGCAGGCTCTGGCGTAAAACATTACTCAAGCTGGTATCATCAGCTTTGTCATCATAAGAATAAAGAGTCAATACGCTGCGGGCTAAGCCGTTCATCATATCATTGCTTGGCGCTTTCATGATAATATCACGGACAAAGCTGGTTGGAAGCGAACGGTAGCCGGTCAAAATATTCAGAAAATCTTCTAGCTGCTTATTATTAGGCAAATCACCGAATAACAACAAATATGTAATCTCTTCGAAACCATTATGATTGCTGGTATTGATACCATGAATAAGGTCTTCAACATTGTAACCGCGGTAAAAAAGCTTTCCGTCGGCGGGGACAGTTTCGCCATTAACAACAGCAGAAGCGCGGACATCGGAAATATTCGTTAGTCCGGCGACGACACCTTTACCTTTTAAATCGCGGAGGCCCCTTTTAACATCATGCTTGATGAATAATTCAGGGTCGATATAGTCATTTTTGTCAACCAGTTTGGTCATTTCAACAATTTCAGGTGTAATACGGGAAAATGAATTTTGATCCATTAAATCACCTCTCTCTGAATCAGTAATGTAAATCATAATAATACATTAAATTAAGTAGAATTTCAAGTGAAACTTAGTTTTTTAAGATTTTGTTCATATTTAGGGTGCCTATCTATGGTATACTAGCCTCATGAAAAAAATAAACTTACTTCGAAATGAAATGAAGAAAAACGGCATTGATTGTTACATCGTGCCAACGAGTGATTATCATGGCTCGGAATATGTGTGCCCGGCTTTTGAAGGGCGCAAATTCCTTTCCGGTTTCACCGGGTCGGCCGGGACATTGGTGGTGACAGAGAGCGAAGCGGGCCTGTGGACGGACGGGCGTTATTTCGTACAAGCGGAGCAAGAGCTTGCGGGCACGGGAATCACCCTTTACCGGATGGGCGAACCGAAGGTGCCGACAATTATTGAATATTTAAAAAAAGTAATGAAAAAAGGGCAGGCCCTTGCTTTTGACGGGCGGCTTGTTTCGGTTATAAGCGGGAAAAAAATGGCCGAAGAATTAGGCGGAAGTGAAAAAATCAAGTTAAACTATGAAAGTGATTTATTCACCAATATCTGGCCGGGGCGCCCTTTAATACCGGCAAATATGATATGGGAATTATCCATTGACTGGTCTGGTCAATCAACAATTGACAAAATCAATACTGTCCGTGAAAAAATGAAAAAAAGCGGAAATCCGGCTCTAATCCTCAATAGTCTTGATGATATCATGTGGCTGTTTAATATTCGCGGAAGTGATATTCCCGAAAACCCGATTGCGCTTTCATATGCTTACCTTACCGAAGAAAAAGCGGTTTTATTTATCCAGGCTAAAGCTATCGGTGATGATTTTCGTAAAGTAATGACGGCTAATAATGTTGAGATTGCCGAATATGATGTTTTTTATGATTGGCTTAAAAATCTAAAGCTTGAACCGGGGCAAAAAGTGCTGTTAGATAGTGATAAATGCAATTATTTTATCTATAAATTAATAAAAGATAAGGCGGTACCGGTTCTTGATTTAAGCCCAACGACAGCTTTGAAAGCGGTTAAAAATGAAGTTGAATTAAATCATATCCGCGAAACATACCGCAAAGACAGTGCGGCGGTTATCAAGTTCATTAAGTGGTTGCAAGAGAAAAAAGAAATTGTAAATGAAGTAGAAGCGGCAAAAAAAATGGATAGCTTACGCAGTGAAATTCCGGGTTTTTTGGATGTTTCCTTTGGTACGATTGCCGCATATGGTGCCAACGCAGCAATGGCGCATTACCAAGCTGATGAAGCTAATAATGCAACAATAGAAAAGGCCGGTTTTTTCCTTATTGACTCGGGTGGTCAATATTATGGCGGAACGACTGATGTTACCCGGACTATCGTTATGGGTGAAATTAATGTGGATATGAAACGGCATTTTACCGCAACTGTCCGGGGGATGCTTAATCTTAGCAATCTTACTTTTCTTTATGGCTGTACCGGCCGGAGTTTGGATATTATCGCAAGAAAACCGCTTTGGGATATCAGAAGTGATTATAAGCACGGCACCGGCCATGGTATCGGTTATATGCTAAGTGTCCATGAGGGGCCGCAAAGAATTTATATGCCATATCGAAAAGATATTGCCGAAACAATTCTTGAACCGGGAATGATTATTTCTAATGAACCGGGGGTTTATAAAGCCGGAGAGTATGGGATAAGAATTGAAAATATTCTGGCAGTCAAAGAGGCCGCGCTAAGCGACGAACCGGCAAATGATGAATTAACAAATGTTGATGAGAAATTCTTAGCTTTTGAAACGCTGACATTAGTGCCGATTGACCTTGCGGGTATCGATGAAGCGCAGTTAACAGTTGCGGATAAAAAAGAGCTTAATGAATATCATCAGCAGGTTTATAATGTTATGGCCGGGTATCTTGATGAAGAAGAAAAAAACTGGTTAAAGGAAGCAACAAGATGTATCTGAAAAACCGCCGCCCGGCGGCCGCTTCAAGAGAAAACTCGCAACCATGCAAGCATGTTTTTTTCGGTTCACATTACTCGCGCTTATTATTCCTTGATATAATCCGGGGATTCGCGTTGATTAATATGATTTTTTATCATCTGCTTTATGATTTGGTTTATATTTTCGGCCAGCAGATTAGTTGGTTTAGTATTCGCCAATGTTTTGTGTGGCAGCAAATGATATGCATGACTTTTATTTTTGTATCAGGAATTTCCTTTAAGTTGAGTAAAAATCCTTTAAAAAATGGCTTCAAGTTATTAATTTGTGCCTTGATTCTTAATCTTGTGACATTTTTTGTAATACCTGACGAATTTATTGTTTTTGGCATCTTGCACTTTCTGATGGCGGCGATTTTTCTTACTATATTATTAAAACCATTACTTGAACGGGTTCCGGTGTATATCGGTTTGCCAATTGCGGTATTTTTATTTATTCTCATTAAAAATCTGCCGGCCGGGTATTTAAGTTTCTTTTCGGCATGGAAGTATCAGTTGCCGCCGGAATTATATCAGTCACCGCTTTTGTTTTTTGCCGGTCTGCCGCAGGCAGGTTTCAAGTCGGCGGATTATTTCCCCGTCTTTCCATGGTGGTTTTTGTATCTTGCCGGATTTTACAGTATGAGCTATTATCAAAAATTCAGTAGCTTTTTACAGGAAAAATATTCCATTGTCGATAAGATGCCTTATAAGTTTTTTGATGCTACTTTAGGGTTAATGGGGCGTTATAGCTTGATTGTATATATGTTTCACCAGCCGATAATTTATGGGTTGCTAATATTGGTATATTTTTTTGGTTGAATATTAGGCAAACTATAAATATACTAGAATGAAGAGATAGAAAGAGAGTACCTTATGAAAAAGCTCAGGAAAAACCGGGAAACCAGTAATTTATTTGTCACGATTGTTGTATGTTTAATTGCCCTTGCTTCATTGACAGGTTGTATTTTCCTTATTTTGGAAAACCAGCAGATAAAAAATGAAATGAACGAATTTATCCCCGTAATGGGGCAAATTGAAGATGGTGTATTTGGCAATCAGGAAGATTCGGTTAGAGATGAACAAACGCGAGACGAGTTGGGAAATCATAGCGAATTAAATATACATACGCATTTAGCAACGGACGTCCTTGATGAATTGAAAGAGCGGGTGGCCGCCGGTGAAGATTTTTCAGCGATATTGCGGGCATTGTTAGTTGATGATATCGTGGTTGGCGCCGATGGCAGGTTTCATTTTTTCCCGATTGACCCGACACTAAGGAAACACAATTATATCGCTGATAATTTTGAATTTGATGATAATGGAATCCTGGCTTATACCGACGGGGCCGGTAATATAATTTCGCAAAAGGGGATTGATGTTTCTCGTTATCAGTTAGAGATTGACTGGGAAAAAGTTGCCGCCGACGGGGTTGACTTCGCGATTATCAGGGTTGGGTTCCGCGGTTCGACAGAAGGCGGGTTAATCCTTGATACATATTATGAGGCGAATATTGAAGGTGCAATCGCTAATGGAATTGATGTCGGGGTATACTTTTTTACCCAGGCTTTGAATGAAGAAGAGGCACTTGAAGAAGCCGAATTTGTCCTTGAACATATCGCCGGTTATGATTTGGCTTATCCGGTGGTAATTGATATTGAAGCAATTAGTACGACCAATCCACGGACACAGTTTATGACCCGGGAAGAATGGACGAATGTTGCAATCGCTTTTTGCGAGCGGATCAAGGAAGCCGGTTATACGCCGATGATTTATGGGAATTTGCGTAGTTTTTTCCTGATGCTTGATATGGCTCGTTTGGAAGATTACGAAAAATGGTTTGCGTTTTTTCGCACCCCGATTTATTTTCCTTATGAGCATAGTATCTGGCAATATACGGAAAGGGGAAGGGTTGACGGGATAGAGGAGGATGTGGATTTGAATGTGGGGTTTAAAAGATTTGAATGATGTGGGCTCTCGTTACTGTTCAGACATCACTATTCCGCGAGGTGTTTTGCGCGTATTTTGCGCAAAATCCCGAGTTGTGATAGCGCCAAATCGCGTTTTTGCGATTTGTGTGCACATTTGTTGCTGTTTACGGCTTGCCGTGAACAGTA
>Ga0131853_10000590_pt1 | contig 65704 bp, 64 predicted proteins | sample TergutLab28metaG_FD_92764 | JGI IMG/M metagenome (GOLD analysis project Ga0131853, IMG submission 92764) | Labiotermes labralis P1 segment gut microbial communities from Petit-Saut dam, French Guiana - Lab288 P1 (version 2) (version 2) | ecosystem: Host-associated > Arthropoda: Insects >... | reverse complement strand
TGCAGGTCCTGCTATAGGTGACGCTGGATTCATTGTTATAAATGCTTTCATTCTATTTAATGGTATTTCTGATGTATCTACTACATCTAATCTTACTGTATAATCTACATTTAAAGCCGCTAGTTCATCTAAGCAATTATTCTTTATTGTAAATGTATAAGGTTCTGTTTGTATTCCTTGACTATCAGATAAAGGATATTCTGAACCATCAATCCGATTTATATCATTTCCTGATGTAAAAGACACATCAAAACAACCAGTAATTATCTCGTTTATATCTTCTTGATGACTAACTATCTGCCAGCTTGCATAAGAAATACCTGTAATACTTAAAACAAGGGTAAATACAGCAATCGACATATATATTAAAAACACATTCTTTTTTCGTTTCAAGTTTACCACCTTTATTATATTTAAATTTTATCATATCTATTTATATTACACAATAAAATAACAAAAAAAACGTAATAATTGCTTTACACTATTTAACACAAATTTATTGTTTTTTCTTATCAATTTATGATATACTTCAAATATAAGGAGGCTTATTTAAATGTTAGAATTAGTTATGATCGCGGATGCAACAAATTTCTGTGGAGAGTCAGCAAATATTTGGCAGTTCATCGGTTGGATTTTATTCGTATTTAAAATCGCTATCCCAATATTACTTATTGTATTAGGGATGATAGATTTAGGAAAGGCAGTCGTCGGTTCTAAAGAAGACGAAATTAAAAAATCAACAACCAGTTTAGTAAAAAGAGCTGTTGCTGGTGTTATTATCTTCTTTATTCCAACAATCATATCGGTTATCTTTGGTTTAGTAGATAACAATGAGAACTGGTTAGTATGCAGAAGTTGCGTATCAAATCCGGGTGGTAACGAGTGTAGCAACGCACAAGATGAAGTTATAGATAGACAAGATAGACAATAAATATCTAAAATAAAAAATCGGAACTCAAATTCCGTTTTTTTTATTACTTAATTTCTACTAAATGCCATTTATCTGTATTTAATCTCACTGCATAAGTATTATTGCTTATAAAGCTTAACTCTTCGCCAATAAAAGAAGCTACAGGGGCATAATTTTGATTATATATCTTAATAACTCCATGTTCTTTCATATAAAACTTTTCCTCTTTTAATTTTCTCATCTCTGTAAATCTATTGTTTAAATCCGTAATTATTAAAGTTCCTCTTTTTGGGTCAATAATTGGAGCAGCCAGCAAATTAAAATCATCATCAAAGAAACTTATCTTTAACTTACTACTGTTTAAAAGACTATAACCTATTCTACTTATATCTTTACTGGTTGTATTCTCAAAAACATCTAGCGTATTTTCCCTACCACAATAAATACTTATTCTCGCACTATTCCCATTTATTTCTTCATTAACTATATAGAATTCATCTATTATTCCTGATGTATTTATTACCAGCGTATTCTTTCCATTGGTAAAACTTCTTATTAAACCCTCTTCATTAAACAAATAAATGGTATTCTCATCAGTTCTAATCGCCAGTTTATCTTCTAATAAATTTACTCTTAAATCATTATTTCTTCTAATTAAATATTCTTTATTATAATTTATTTCAAAAGGATAAATTTCTTCTCCATTAATTAAATTCTTAACTCCTATTCTTTTATCTCGTAATAAAACAGCATAATTACCAGCTATTTCTACACCATCATTAACTAATGCAAAAACTGGATTGCCCTTATCATTAATAATACCAAATTCCCCATTACTCACTGCAACAAAATGATAATCATTATCTCCAGAAAAATATAAATCATCATATTTTGGTTCTAAAACTATATTACCTTCCCTATCCATAAGACCATATCTGTTTTGATTAACTATTATGAAAAAAGTCCCATTAGCAATATTAAAAGGTAGCGTTTCATTCGGTCTTATTTCATCACTAACAATACTAATCCCTGCTGGTAATTCAATTTCATTCCCATCCTTTAGCGAAATCAAACTCTCAGAATCATCATTCTTAATAACCCTATACATTTCTAAATTACCTCTAATAAAGATTCCATTTACTACTCTTAAATCTCTTAAAATAATTTCTCCAGTAGATTCATTATATAAAAATGATATTATCCCAGTTTCTTCGATATAAGTACCTATCTTTATATCAAACTCACTTGCGTCCAGGATATTATTATAATAAATACTTACATATTTAGCATTCCTGGCCTCAGCTTTATGTAATAAATATTTATCTGTTATATTACTTTCTCTAACTACCTCATTACCATTTCTTTTTAAAATAATATCTGATTCAGTTATAATACGATAATAATCATCATGTAAAAGCTCTATCTTTCCATTCTCTTCATTCTCATCAATTACTCTTCCCCTTAAATTAATAACTATTTCTTTTTCATCTAGAGTGGCAACAACAATATTTTGTTTACTAGAAAAAACAAGATTTTCATAAGCTTTGGGGAGAATTCGCACCGAAAGTGCTCTATCTTCACTATCTAACGTAAACCTAGTTATAAAATAAGCTCCCCATAATCCTGTTAGAACAGCTATTAAACAAAGTAAAATAATTGTAATCTTTTTTTGTTTACTCACAATAATTCAACCCTTATCTTAATAAGATTTTATCAGTTTTCAAGTTATTTTTCAAGTATAGAAAAGATATTAAAGATTTACAAATCTTTACAGATTTTTTAAAAAATACCAAAAATAAATAATATTTTGTTTTCCCAGCATTTATCAAGGATTATATACTTTTTTTGTTTAGTTTTTCAAACAAATTTCAAGAAAAAAAATGTTTCATAAGTTTATAATTGCTTATAAGTAAAGGGTTTAAATAGTATAAAAAACTAATCTACACGATTTTTACACGAATAAAACAATAAATTGGCTTAACCTTGTATTGATGATATAATTTAAGATAGGAGGAAAATCAAATGAATAATGAAAATATGAATAATCTGAACAATGATATTCAAAACAATAATCAATCAACGCAAGAAACATTTAACCAAAATCAAAGTAATTATGTACCACCAATTAATCAACCACCAATTTCTAATTTTGAACCGCCAAAACCAAGCGAAAAGAAACCAAATTTAGTGGTTATAGGAATTGTTGCTGTCGTGGTAGTAGCAGGATTGATATTTGGTGCAACTACTTTATTTGGTGGCGAAAATGGTACAAGAGGACAATCTAGTTCTGGTTCAAGCAAAAAAAGTGCCGTTCAAGTCGAGGGTTGGGAATTTGGAAAGTGGCCGTTATTAGACCCTATTATGCGTGATGGAATAAGTGTTGCTAGAATAATGATTTATCCTGGTATGTCATTACAAGAACTACTAGACGCAGAAACCATTAAAGTTGAACATAACTATGATGAGTTTGCAAAAGAATGGGAAGAACGTAGAGAGGGAGCAACTTCGGTAATAAACAGTATTCAACATGTAGATATTACTCATGCTGGAGGTACAGTTTTAGCGTCAGATTTCTTTGCTTCAATGAATATTTTTCTTACTAAAAGAGGAAATGATTTTGTTGTAACAGGCTTTTGTACTGGTGTTACAGGACTTCATGCAGATAGAGCAGAAATAATACTTCCAGGGAATATTGCACTTGGCAAATCTGGGTTATTAGACGAAGCTTCTACACCCGATGAAGTACATAATATTTTGGGAGAACCTACTTATTTTCGTGGAGGCTTTAATACTCGTACAAGATACGGTGATGAGGAAAAATCTTATATTCAGTTTAATTATCAATCAAGTGGTTCAACTGTTGATGGTGAGTGGATATCGTTTGACCGAGCAAATACTTTTATGGTAATTTGGTCGATAAAGTAAATAATTTATAAAAAAATAAACTTTTTTCCGCCACTAGCGGAACGTATTTACTAGGCTAGAACATGATTTTATGTTTTAGTCTTTTTTATTTGCCTGTATTTATGGGCTTTTATGATTTTTATTTTTCCGCTGTCGGTGGGCGAATTATTTTAAAAATATTGTCATAATGATAGGCAGAAAGGACAAGATAAATTCAATATTCTGCTACATGCTACGTACGCTGTAGGTAATACTATACTACAGCATTTGAAACTTGGGGCATTGATATTATTGACCTAGAAAATCGCCAACTCCTCAAAAAAGTGTTAAAGAAATTGAAAAAGCTAATCGAGTTAAAATGAACTTATAATTCATTTTTTCTTTAAACTTTCTTCTAAAGCAGTCATTAAATTTGTTATATTATTTTTTTGTTTCTTACTCTTAACTGGCTTTATTTCTTTCCCTTCTATTTTTTGTTCAATCGCTTTTTTTATTTTATTTTGATATTCATCATTATAAGTTTCTGGTTTGAATTTATCACTCATACTATCTATAAGCTTAATAGCTAAATCCATTTCCTGTTTCGTGAAATTTTCTTCACTTTGATTTTCTACTTCTTTAATTTCCTCTTCAAAAAATAAGGTAGTCATGATTAATTTATCAATCCCAAAACGCAGGATAACATAATAAGACTTATTCCCTAAAACAGTCTTTGCAATTGCTACCTTATCCTGACTCTTTAATGCTGCTTTAAATAAACTAAATGCTTTATTTTTTGTATCCGTCATCAAATAATAACTTTTTTCAAAATAAATCGGATCAATTTCTTTCAAATCAACAAAAGCTATTATTTCAATTTTTTTATCATTCTCTGTTTTTAAACTATTAAATTCTTCATCTTCAAAAGTTATATAATTATCAGTTCCATATTTATATCCTCTAATAATATCTTTTTGTTTAACTTCTTCTTCACAATGAGGACAATATTTTTGATACTTAACCCTGTGATGACATTTTTCATGAAGCATATTAAAAGCAGTATCATTATTAACAATCACTGAATTTAAATTTACAGGAATATGCACCAATCCAAAAGAAATCGCCGATTTATAACGCATTAATATCACCAATTATATTATGGTCATATTAAAAAAAATTACTACCCTATCTTTGTCATTTTAAAAGTAATAATAAATGATATAAAGCCACCAAAGATACTCAAAATAATTATTAACAAAGAACTAGGATTTCCTCTTAAAATTCCTGGTATTGTTGCAACAACAAAGCCAATAATACCATATATTGTATAACTATAATACTTTTGAAAAAGATAATTTATTAATAAAGAGAATATTGCTGCTCCAAGAACAAATCCAAGGAACACTGGCAATAAAAATAAGATATCTGCTCCTGCTACTGCTGTTAAATAAACATCATAAATCCCAAAAATAGTTAAGATTACAGTTCCACTAATCCCAGGGATTATTGTTGACCCTGCTAAAATCAAACCTAAAATAACACTTTGAATAAAATTGATTTGACTTAATTGTTCATAATCTCCTTTAGCAAGAAGCAATAAAATAAAACCTAAGATAAAAGTAACAAAAAAAACAAAAATATATCTAATTTTAAAATCCCCTCTTCTTGCTTCTTTAAATAGCAGGGGTAATGTACCTAAAATAAAACCAAAAAACGCCGCCGATGTTACAAAAGGATATCTTTCTAAAAAAAACTTAATAACATTACCAAAAACAACTGTTCCAAGAATTATTCCTAAAGCTATCGGAGTTAAAAAAATAATATTTTTCCGAATATTTCTAAACTTAAAAAGTTCACACAAAGATGCAATGCATTTTTCATAAACATTTAAAATTAATAAAAGTGCGCTCCCAGAAAGTCCTGGAACAATATTTCCTATTCCACCGACTATCCCTTTAAAAAAATTCTTCATAACTAAATTATATTCTTTATCACTTTCTTATTTTCACGATATGATATAATATTTTAGAAAGAAAGCGAAGTGGTATAATGCGTCGTTATGATAGAAGTCTTAAAAAAAGAGCTGTTGAATTAGTAAAAAAAAGAAATAAATCAACAAAAATAACAGCTGGTGACCTTAACATTCCATTAAAAACTTTTGAAAAATGGATTACTGCTTATAATAAAGATAATACTTGTTTCGATAAAAAACCAAACAAGCAAAATAAAAGTAAAGTAGGAGTTAAAAATGAAAGCAATAACCCAAAATAAAAAAGTAAAATATATCCTCCAGCTCTTTATTATAATTGCTCTAATTATTGCTTCAATATTTATTTATAATCGCTTTAATTATACTGATGCCATTAAATTTAAACAAGAAATGGAAGCTCTAAATACTGAAGTTAATTTAGAAGGAAATAATACTCATATCTCCCTTCACATTCCAAGAAATAATCGAGTAAAATTCTTATCTTTTGATGAACTTATGACCAACCTTGATAAGGGCACAGAAATTATTTTTTTCGCTAATCCAGCAGACTATTGGAGTCGAAAGTTAATTCCACCTATGTTAGAGTTTGCCAGTGAGAACAAAGTAAATATTTATTATTACAATGTTGAAAATGAAAATAGTGAAAATTATCAGAAAATACTTGCTCGACTTCATAATTATTTATCAATAGATACTACAAATGAAGATGATGTAGTTTTAGAAAGAATAATTCTTCCTCACATGTTTTTCATCAAGAATGGTGAAGTAAAAGCAGAACAATTATTTTATGAACATCAATTTCTTTACAATGATGAAAAACAAAAAATAAAAGATTTACTATTTGTAATGTTACAAAAAATAAAATAGATAGCTCGTAAGAGCTTTTTTTAAAAGCTAAATATGTTATAATTTTAGATAGGTGATTCACTATGTATCGCAAAACTTATGTAGAAGTTAATTTAGATAATTTAACTGCAAATATTAAAGAAATCAAAAAAACATATCCAAATTATGATTATTATTTTGGTGTTGTTAAAGGGAATGCTTATGGTCATGGTATTGAAGTAGTAAATACTCTAATTAATGCTGGAATCAACTATATCGCCGCTGCTACTTTAGATGAATGTTTAAATATAAGGAAAATTAATAACAAAATTCCTATTTTATGCCTCCAACCGATCCATCCAAAAGAGGTTGTTATATGTGCCAAAAACAATATTACTGTTACAATAACTAATTTAGATTTTGTGCGTATTATGAAAAATATTTCCTTAAAAGAAGACCTAAAAATTCACCTTCAACTAGATGTTGGTATGAATCGTTTAGGAGTTAAAGAACAAAGTGATGTTGAAGAAATTTTAAAAACTTTAAAAAAAGAAAAAAATATTTTCTTAGAAGGTATTTATACCCATTTTTCTACCACCGGATTTATTGATAACGTCTATAACAAACAAGCGAAAAAATTTAAACATTTATTAGCAAATGTTGATTTAAAAGCAATTCCTATCATTCATAGTTTTCGCTCGGTAACCTTAATAAGACAACCAAAACTAGATATTTGTAATGGCATTCGTCCTGGAATAATTATGTATGGTTATAATCAAAATATAAACATACCAAATAATTTCAAAAACAAAGTAAAACAGTTCTTAAAAAAGACTTCTTATCTACCTGGTACCGAATTAAATTTAAAACCAGCATTCAATCTTTATAGTGAAATAATTGAAATCAAAGAAGTTAAACAAGGTGAATATGTCGGCTATGGACTTGAATATCAAGCTTATGAAGATATGAAAATTGGCATCATTGCCATTGGTCATGGTGATGGTATCAATAAAACTGGTTTTAATGTTTTAATCAATAACAAAAACTACCCTTTAATAGGAGTTCCCATGATGGATATGCTTGCAGTCCATATTGATGATTATGTGAAACTACATGATAAAGTTACCATTATTGGAGAGAATCTAAAAGCAGAGGAATTAGCAAAAAATTTAAATGCTACCCTTTATATGTTATTTAATAAAATCACTGCTCGAGTTCCAAGAGTATATTTAAAAAATGGAGAATTATTTAATGAAAAACAATAAAGATTTTAAAGTTTTAATTATTGGTAGTGATATTAATGCTTATTATATGGCTCGTTCTTACCATGAATTATATAATGAAAAATGTGATCTCCTAGCTAGAAATCCCTTAGGATTTACCACTTATACTAATATTTTAAATATTAAGTATGATGAAGGGCTTTGGGAAGAAGAAACCTTCTTAAAAAGAATTAAAGAATATGGAAATAAACATAAGAATAAAAAAGTATTAGTTGTTTCTTCCAACGAAACCTATGCTCGTTTTTTAGTTGCAAATAAAGATAGTCTACCTAAAAATATCGTCTTTAACTATCCTACTCTAGAAATTTTTGATAACTTTATTATGAAAGATAAATTCTATAATACTTATCATGAATTAATTGATATTCCGAAAACTATTCTTTATTCCTGCAGAACAAAAAAACTACCTAATATTGATTTCGAATACCCAGTCATTTTAAAACCAGCGAATGTAATTGAATTTAACCATCGTAAAACTCCTCGTATGTTTAAAATATATAAGTTATATTCTAAAGAAGAAATAATCAAGACTATCAAAGAATTTGAATCAATTGGCTATACTGATGATTTACTTATCCAAGAATTTATTCCTGGAGATGATAGCGCTTTATTTGATGCAGTATTTTATTGTAACCAAAAAGGTAAAGTAAAACTTGCTTCTTTTGCTCAAATCGGCCTTCAAGAACATAATAGAGAATTGATTGGTAACGCCGCAGTTCTAATTAATGGTTATAATGAAAATAATGATACTGATAAAATTTTAGAAAAACTAATCAAATTTATGGAAAGTATCGGTTTCCAAGGCTTAGCTGAATTTGATTTGAAATATGATTATCGTGATAAAAAATATAAAGTATTAGAAATAAATGCTCGTCAAGGAAGATGTTCTTATTATGTAACTGCTAGTGGTCATAACTTACTAAAATATTTAATTGATGATGTAATCTACAACGAAAAACAAGAATTAACCTTTGCTCTTAAAACTCAACTTTTATCTTTTGTTCCGAAAAGAATTGTCAAAAAATATATTCAAAATAAAGCCTTCAAAAAAGAAGCTCTAAGATTATGGCATAAAACTAAAAACAAAAATCCCCTAATATATAAAAAAGATAACAATTTCAAAAGAAAATTAGTTATCTTAAAAAAACATCTTAAATATGACCAAGATTATAAAAACGGCGATTGGAAACAATAGCTTTTTTTATTCCCCATATATCCTTATTCGACATGCATTTTGTCTATTTTCAAAAAACATATTATGGAAATTATTAATTCTCTCATGAATACTTCTAATAACATTTTCATAATTACGTTTTCCATGGTGCGTAAGAATAGAAATTGCATAAGGACTTCCATTATAAATTAAACCGATATTGTGGAAGAAAACATCATGCAAACCATATTTATGGAAAGCGGTAATATCTCTATCTTCTAACCCTAAAAAGTTATAATAATCATTATCCATGAATGATTTTAATTCTTCCCCTAATTTTCCTGATTTTTGGATAAATTCATATAAATGAGCTAAATAAATCCCTGCATCTTCAGCACTCATACTACCATAATTATCTATTCCAACTAAAGTATGTTGTGCTCCCATTGCTTGTCCATATTGTTGAAGATTTCTAAAACCAATATAATCAACCAACATAAAATGAGCTGTATTATCACTAACGGACACGGCATAATCAACTAAGTTTCGTAAAGATACTTCATCCCCAAAAGAATATTCTCTCATTTTTAAACTATGACCTCTACGATGTTGTTGTTTATATTCTACCATTTCATCTAAATCCAATTCTTCATTAAAAGCTTTTTCATATATATACAACCCTGCAAGTAACTTTATCAAACTAGCACCATAAAATACTTCATTCTCTTGAAAATCAAAACTAAACCCTGTTACTAAGTCTTTGTAGGAAACACCTACCATATAAGTCCTAAAATAATTAGTCATACTATTTTGATATGCGATTAATTCTGGAGTTATTTCTCTATCTCTAACTTCTTCCCTTAAACAAGCATTATATAATCTCTTTAATTCATCTTGTCTTTCTTGTTCTTCTATTCGTTCTCGCTCTTCTTTTGCTTCTATAATATAGTTATATCCAAAATAAACACTATAACCTATTCCTCCTAATAAAAGGATTATCAAGATTAATCTAAAACTCTTTTTTAATTTCATAACTAATCACTACCTTCTTTAATTATACCAAAATTATAACTTTTATGTTAGAATAGATAATTGTTTAGGGAGGGCTCTCATATGTTAGTTTATAGATGTGTATATAAAGATGAATTAGATTATATAAAACAAAACAGAAAATATATTACTAAATGGGGAAAAGGAAGTAACACCTTTGATTACGAAAAAGATGTTAATTACATTCATTTTTTCTTGTTTGCCGAATCAGCAGAGAATTATAAAAAATATAGCAGATATAATATTCCGGCGATAATTCAATGTGATATTCCTTATGAAGTTTTAATTCAATTTAGAGGTTGTGGATTTTATGAGAGAGTTATACCAAGATATTATACTCCTGTCCCAGAATTTTCAATTCCACTAGATTTATATAAACTTGAATATATTTGTGATATTTCTGATAATATTAAACCGGAATGGAAACGAAAAGAGGATTATTCAGAATATTTAACATCAATTCCAAATTATTATTTAGCAGATTATGAAACAGGAGCTTTTCATAAGGGTTATAGTGAAAAATCAGCCAAAGAACTTAATTGGCAAAAATATATGAGAAAACCGTAATTATACCAAAATTATAGCTTTCATGTTAGCAATTTAGTATAATTGTTTTAGCAAGGGAGTTTCTTATGAGTGGAATAGTTGGTTTTGTAAATAAAACTAAAAATAAAGAAAAAACAATTGAGATTATACTTAATAAAATTATCCATCGTGGTCCAAAAGAACTATTTTTTTATCATGATAAAAATATTGCTCTAGCAGAATGTAGTATGAATATTCATCAAGGAATCCATGATAATTTCATCTTACTTCTTGATGGCAATATATTTAATAAAGATGAATTAGCTAAAGTTCTAAAACTTAAAAAACCTACTGATGAAGAAATAATTATCAAAGGTTTTAAAAAATGGCAATATGAACTTCCTAAATATTTAAGAGGTAACTTTGCTTTCATCTTATGGGATAAAAAAAATAAAATATTATATGGCGCAAGAGACCATTTTGGTGTTAAACCTCTCTATTATAGCCATAATAAAAATTTTATTTTTGCATCAGAAATTAAAGCAATACTTACATATCCTAAATTCAAAAAAGAATTTAATAAAGATGTATTAAAACCTTTTCTTACTTTCAACTTCAATCCTTGTGATGAAACATTTTTTAAAGGAATATTCACTCTAAATCCTGGTCATTATTTTATTTATCAGAATAATAAATTAACAATTACTAAATATTACGAATATAATTTTAAAGAAGAAAATCTTAAAAAAGAAGAGTTCATTAATTTAATTAGTGATTCTATTGAAGATTCAGTTGATAAAAATATTAAAGAACAACAAAATTTCGGTTCATTCTTATCCAGTGGTATTGATTCTTCATATTTAGTCTCACTAGCTAAACCAGAAAAAGCTTTTACCGTTGGTTATGAAGAACAAAAATATAATGAAATAGAATATGCTAAAGACCTAGCTGATAAATTAAATATTAAACATATAACTAGCGTTATTTCTAAAAAAGATTACTTAAATATTGTTCCCAAAATAATGGATCATTTCGATGAACCTATTGCTGACCCTGCAACTATTGCTCTTTATTTTGGTATGGAAAAAGCTAGTGAAGAAGTTGATACTATTCTTTCTGGTGAAGGAGCTGACGAATTCTTCGCTGGATATGGTATTTATCAAGATTTACTAAGATTTCCTCTTTACTCAAAAATTCCTTTCTTTATCAGAAGAATAATTTCTAAAATAGTTTCATCTTTACCAGAATTCAAGGGTTCTTACTTTTTTATCAGAAGAGGTTTAAAAATTGAAGAATGGTATATCGGTGGTAATTATACATTTACTGAGAAAGAAAGTAAAAAATACTTAAATTTGGATTCTAACATTTCTATTTCTAGTATTACTAACAAAATATATGATAATTTAGGAGGTCAAAACGATTTAAATAAAATGCAAGCTTTTGATATCAGCTTATTTCTACCAAAAAACTTTCTAGCTAACAACGATAAAATATCTAGTATATTTGCTTTAGATGTCAGAACACCATTTACTGATACTCTTGTTTTTGATATTGCAAGTAAACTACCTTTTAAATATAAAATAAGTGCTAACACTAGCAAAATAGCTTTAAGAGAAGCTACTGAAAAAGTATTACCTAAAGAAATTTGCAACAGAAAAAAACTAGGTTTTCCTGTCCCTCTCAGAGAATGGATTAGGAGTGATTTATTCTACAACAAAATAAAAGATACCTTTAATACAGATATTGCTGCACATTTATTTAATCAGAAAAAAATCATCAAATTATTAGATGACCACCGTGAGTATAAAAAAGACACTTTTAAAAAAGTATGGTTAATATATATATTCTTAATTTGGTATGAAATACACTTTATACCAAACTAGAAAGCAATAAATAGCATATAATTTACGCCCATTATTTTCTATGCCTTTATAATGTTTATCAAGCATTTCATTTAAAATATTAATATCAAATATTTCGTTAGTGAACTCTTCATTGAAGATTTCTTTTACTTTCTCATAATATTTTTTATCTTTAAGCCATATTGAAAACGGAACTGGAATACCTAATTTTCTTCTCTTCGCCCATTCTTCTGGAATTACATCATGAGCAATATTTCTGAATATATATTTAGTTTCATTATTTTTAACTAAATTATTTACCGTAATAGTTGATGCAATATCATATACTTCTTTATCTAAAAGAGGAACTCTAAGCTCTAGCCCATGAGCCATAGACATTTTATCTCCTTTAAGCAACATATCTTTTGGTAACCAAAAATTCATATCAATATACATCTTTTTAGCTATATTATCAAGACCCTTAACTTTATCATAATATGGCTTTAATATTTTTGCTGGGGTTAATTCACTTTTAAATTTATCTCTCAATATATTATTTGCTTCCTCTGAATTCATAATAGTTACTACCCCAATATAACTATCTTCTACTCTTTTAGCATATAACATCAATGAATTTTTCCCTTTAAAAGAAGGTAGAGATTGTGTAGCCCTACCGATTAAACGTCTCATTACGAATGGTAATTTTAAATACAAAGAACTCAGTCCTGCAACATTATATTCGTTATATCCAGCAAATAATTCATCGGCACCTTCTCCTGATAAAACTACTTTTACTTTACTGGCAGCTAATTTCGATAAATAAAATAAAGGAACAGCTGATAAATTAGCATGTGGTTCATCAGTATGATATAAAACCTTTGGTAGGGCATCAAAAAAATCATCAGCATCAATATGTTTACTATAATTCTTAAGCTTTAAAATATCACTTAAATCCTTCGCTAAGCGAGTTTCATCAAACCCTTTGTTTTCAAAACCAATAGTAAATGTTTTCTTCGGTTTTGCAGCAGATACCACATAAGAAGAATCAACTCCTCCAGAAAGATAAGAACCGATCTCAACATTACTCGCTTTTTTATGAATATCTATGGAATTCTCTAAAACTTCTGCTAATTCTTTTTTTAACTTCTCATAATCTCTTTGGTCACGAGTTATATTCAATTCAAAATATTTAAACGTTTCTACCTTTTTATTTTTATAAACAAAATACTCTCCTGGATTTAAACGATAAACATTCTTAAAGAACGTTTCATCTAAAACCGAATATTGAAAACTAAGGAATGGTTTTAGTGCTTCCTCATTTAATTCTTTTTCAAAATTAGGATGTTCCATAAAACTTTTAATCTCCGAACCAAACAAAAATGTTTCTTTATTATGATAATAATATATTGGTTTAATCCCAAAGAAATCTCTGACTCCAATTAATTCTTTATTCTTAAAATCATAAAGTACAAAAGAAAACATTCCTCTTAATTTAGCAAATATATCTTTTCCATATTCTTCATAACCATGAACTACTACTTCTGCAGTATTTTCCGTATTAAATTTATGACCACGCTTTATTAATTTTTTCTTTAAATCTAGGGCATTATAAATTTGACCATCTAAAGCTATTATTAATGTTTTATCTTCATTAAATCCCAAACCAGTTTCACTAGTAACCTTTAACTTTCTAAAACCAATAGTAATATTTTCATCATTAAAATAATCTTCTCCATCAGGTCCTCGATGTTTAATTTTATCAGTCATTTTTTTAATAACTTGATTTTTATTATCTATTTTAGATATAAATCCAGTGAATCCACTCATAATAAACCACTTTCCATTTATATTTTATAATATTGACACACTTTTGTCTAATTTCATTTTATATATCTAGCATAAAATTCATCAAAAGTTAAATTAGAATTTCTAACTCTCGTTGCCATTTCTACCCCTAGATATCTCCAATGCCAAGGTTCATATATAAAACCAGTTATATGAGTTTTTCCCTTTGGATATCTTAAAATAAAACCAAAATTATGAGCATTAGCTATCAACCAGCTATATTCCATTGTATGCTCAAAACCCCTCATTACTCCACCTACTCCAGCAACAATATCTAGTGCTAAACCTGTTTGATGCTCTGAATGCCCAGGCCTGGCAGAATAGGTTTCTGCCATTTCTACTCCATCTCTTCTTACAAAATCATTAAAAATAGTATTTTGTCTCTCCCAACTTCTATAAAAAGATGTAATATATAAATCTAATCCTTCTAATCTAGCTTCCGTATCCATTTTCTTAAAAGCTTCGTATACTTCTGCTTTTATCTGCCCCGCTCTACCATGATTTGGTTCAATATTCACTAAATTACTGGGGACAAAATCACGAGGAAGATAATTTTCCTTATTAACAAGAATTAAATTACCCTTAGTTATATCAGCAGGTTTCGCATTATCATAACTAGGTTCTCTAAATTCATTTTTATTATTATTTTGATTATTAGGTATATTATTATTATCGTTACTATTCTCAGGATAATTAAGGGCATAATCAGTAGCTGAATTTACCATATAAAAAGCAAAACCAATTCCAGAAGCAATGATTATCAATAAAATAAAATAATTAATTCTTTTATTTTTCACTTTCTTTTTCATACATTAATTATACCATGAAAAAAAATTTTAATAATTTTAGAAAATTCACTCTAATCAGTATTAAAAACATGAAATATGTGATAGAATATTATTAATTAAAGGAAGGGAGGGAAATTAATGAAAAAAATATTAGCATTACTTGGTGTAGTTATATTAATAGCTGGTTGTTTCTGGAATAATATCCATAGAGAAATAGCTGAAGAAGCTAGAGAAGTAATTGCAACTGCAAAAACAGATTTAAATGCCTTAGAAGCTAAATTAGATGATTTAGAAGATGATGCTGAAACTGATATTCATACTGGATTTAGAAACGTAAAAAATGCCTTAGAAAGAGTCGAAACAGCACTAGAAGATGAAACTGAAGAAGGTATTAATGCTGCTAAAGAAGAACTTGCTGATCTGAAAACCGAAGTTAGAGAATTAAAAAATAAAGCTGACGATTTAGAAGATGATGCAGCAGATGATATTAGAAAAGCAATTAGAGGCTTTGAAGATAGAATAAAAGAACTTGAAAGAGCATTAACAAAATAATTAAAATATTTAACTCTATCAAAATGATAGGGTTTTATTGTGTTAAAATAATTAAAAGCTTTGGAGTTGATTATTATTAAAAATTTTATCATTAAAAGAAAAGAATCAATTTATGAACTTCTATTTGTTTTTATTATCTGTGGTATGATTGGATGGCTTTTCGAAACAATCGAAGTATTAATCCACTTTGGTAAACTTACAGACAGAGGAATATTATTCATTTCTTATATTAATTCTTTCCCAATTATTTGGGGATTACCTTTTATTATGATTTATGGCCTTGGAGGAGCAATATTAATTTATTGTTTTAAACCACTGGCTAAAAACCCATTCCTTTTATTCTTTATTGGAATGATTACAATGACGTTATTTGAATATCTAACAAGTTTTATTGCTGAAACTCTATGGAATCAAAAGCTTTGGGATTATTCAAATCAATTTATGAACTTGGGAGGCAGAATTTGTTTAAGGTCTTCCATAGCTTGGGGAGTATTAAGCTTAATAGCAGTTAAGTTTTTAGGTCCATTATTCCATAATCTTTATAATAAAATTAAATTTAAAAAAGCACTTCATATTATAATTATTTTATTAGTTATATACATATTTATCGCCTATTATTTAAGGCCAATAATATTTCCGAACATGATATAAGTTCTCCTTTGGAAGTCATTTTATATCACTTTGAAGCATTAACGGTTCTTATCTGAAAAATTAATGCTTTAAATGAATCAACTAATTAAATTATAGCAGATATTAGTATTATTGTAATTCCAAATGGTAATTATCATAATAAATGGAGGAGAAGGGGCTCGAACCCTCGACCAGTCGAGTATAAATCGACCGCTCTAACCAACTGAGCTACTCCCCCATAGAATTATTATATCATTTTTAATTTATTGGTAACTATTTTTCGGATAATACAACAAAAAGTGAGCGAGTTATGAACGAGTCATCTTAAAACATATTGAGATTTATTGATATTCCCGATATTTTCAATTATATTTTTTTTCTACATGGCATCAAAATTTTGGTACATGATACTAGAGACATGATTGTTTTATTAATAATAAACATATAAAAACCCTTATAACTAAGGGATTGATGGCTTGGAGCGGACGATGAGAATCGAACTCACATCAATAGCTTGGAAGGCTATAGTTTTACCACTAAACTACGTCCGCAAAAGGTTAGCAATTTAAATTCTACCACTAACACTGTTTTTTTTCAACTTTTTTTACTAAATAAATTATAATAACAAGTTCAACACACAAAAAAACACTCAATATTGAGTATTTAATTTTATCTTATTGCTGTTGATACAACACTCACTCTAGCTGATATTCTTCTTCCTTCTACATCTGAATATGTTGCTTCCTCAACCATCCACATTCTTAAATTATAAGTTACGCTAGCATCTCGATTTAATTCTCCAGTCCCCATTAATTTTGCTGTCGAATTTGTTATTGTACTTGTTGTAGTAGTTGCAGTCTCTAATATTGTAGGTGCTCCAGTAGTTCCAACCCCAAACTTATATTTAATAAATTCAAGTTCCATTGTTGTTGTGTCTAAAACTTCCAAATTAACTTGATAACCTACTCTCATATCACAAGTATTTGTTATCGTAAACGTATAAGGATCACTTGCTTCTCCATTAGCATCTGTCATAGGCATTGCTCTTGGTATATGAATCGCATTCCCACCGACAAAGTCTATTTCAAAACATCTTGTTTCTCCTCCTATACCATCTCCTTCTTGCGTAAAGGACAATTGATAAAAGGCATAAGAAATTGCTAATATGCATGCAAATAATATTCCTACCATAATTAAAAGTGCTCTTCGTTTATCATTCATTAATAAATTCACTCCATCTTCTATAACAATTATATCTTTTTTCAGAAAAACTTTCAACATAAAAGGAAGTAAAAAACTTACCTCCTTTAATTTAAGTATCAACTTTCAATATCTTTAGTATATAAATACTAGTTTAATATTAAAAAAATAATGTACACATATTTGATACTCGTTGTGTACATTACTTATTTTACTTACTTATTCCATTTTTATATTGGCGGTTTTTGCCAATTCTTCTTCTCTATAGTTCAGCGCCATTCCAATTACAAAAATATAAGCGAGAATATATATCCATAACATCAGAACAACTAAATTAGCTAATCCGCCATAAAAAATATTATAATCAGCAACTCTATTTATCCAGTAAGAATAGATAGCTGTTGCTATTGTCCATCCTACTGTTGTAAATATTGCTCCATAATTAGTATAAATACTATATGTTTTTCTTGATGGAGCCATGGTATAAATTATCTTTATAAATAAAAACATTATTAACCAAGAAATAGGACTTTGAAGTATTCCAAAAATATTTTCAATTCTCATTGTAACTGCTTCATTTAAATTAACACTTCTAATTAAATCAACTATTGTATTTCCAAAAACTGGCACAATCAAAATAAAGAGGAATAATAAAACAATAAATACTGTCATTACCATTGCTTTAACTCTTCTTCTAAGCCAATTTCCATTAGGAACTCCGTAAATAGCATTAGAAGTAACGATCACCGAAGCTGCTCCATTAGAAGCAATAAACCAACCAGCAATCAAAAAAATAAAGAAGTGTAAATTAAGATTCAATCCTGATGCTGATGGCATTATTACATTAGCTACTCCTTCATTAAATGCTTGAGTTAAAAAATTAGAAATAAAGTCTGATGATAAATTTAAAAGAGCTGCTCCATAACTAATAATAGTTAAAGTTGGAACAACTGATAAAACAAAAAAGAAAGCTAATTGTCCAGGTAAGATTGTCATTTCTGGAAGTCTGATAACTCCCCAAAAATTAGAAACGAATTTTTTTACACTCTTACGTAGCGTTTTCATATTTCCTCATCATAGACTTCTGTCTTTTTATTTTTCATATCTTCAACCGCTTCATTTATTGCATCTTCAGCAGTCTTTAAATCATCTAAAACCATACTATAACCAATTACTGCACCATAATCAAACGGCATATTTTTAAGTTCCTTATATATTTTTCTAATATAATCAACAATTCTTTTTTCCGTATAACCAATTGTATAAATTAAGAATTCATTTCCATCAGTACGAATAACATCTGAATTATCCAACTGAGTATTAATTAAGACATTTGCTGCTGCTTTAATTTGAGCATCTCCTTGGTCATAACCTAGGGTATCATTTATTTCTTGAACATTATTTAAATCCATAACAATCATTGCTTGTGGATATACAGTATTCTTATTCCAATTCTCAATATTTTCTGAAAGATAATTCCTATTTTTTAAACTAGTTAACTGATCAATAAAACGCATCTTATCTTCTTTCTTAATCTTAGTTGATAACTTTATTTTCTTCATTGAACGCCATATAATAAAACCAACAACTAATAAAATCCCTGTTATATAAAGAGCATAAGTTGCAAGATTAGTAATAAAATTACCTCTTCTCATTGTCATCTCATGATTATTAATACCCCTATTAATCATTTCATTCGGATCAAGTGAATTTATATAATTAGAGAAAAGTCTAATAAATGTCTCATTGGCACTAGTTCTAAAATTATAAGTTCTATTTATTGTTTCTGTATATCTTACTGTATAATTCTTTAGTTCTCTATTACTATAATATTCAAATATATTACTATCAATTGCTATTACAGCATTATCATCTCTTATTCTTCTAATATCTCTTATTTCACTATAAGTCTCAACATTCAAATTCATGGCTTTTAGGGCACTCTCTAAAATACTATTTTCTAACACATAAACTCTCATTCCATTTAATGATTTCAAAGAATTAACCACAACATAATTTTCCCTCAAAGCAATAATATCAAAAGTAACATTTAAAAGCGTATTAATAGTTGTAAACTCACTACTACTAGCATTCATATTAAAATATAAATCTATTTCTTTATTACTTACTGCATTATTAAAAACGCTATTATTTTTAAAACGCATGAATTTAAATTCTACATTAGCAAAATCACTAAAACTTTTTAAATAAGCACTAACAATTCCGCCGTAATTTCCACCCCTAATAACTTCATAAGGGTTATTCTCTATAAAACCATGATTATAAACTCTACTTGTTAGGGTATCTTTACTCTTTTGATTAATTTCTAAAGCCTCCAAAAACATAGCTCTATTCGCTCTATCATAAGAACGATTAAAACGAGTATTAATCCAAGTATTATAATATTTATTTAAACTACTACTAAAATGAGTTGCATCTTCTTTATCTAATTGCAAACTATAATAAATAGCTATATCACTTAAATGATAAACAATCTTGTATCCTTTGGATAAAATCTTATCCATAAACTCTGTTCTTGGCACCAAAATATAATCAATTTCTTCCCCTTCTTCAAAAGCTGTCATTAAACCTGCTTCATCATCTGAAGGAATTAAACCAACATCATTAGATAAAAACGATGATATATAAGATAAATCATTATCTAAAACCCCTATTTTTTTATTAATTAAATCTAGCGAAGATACAAATACTTCCTCTTCTTTACCAACTAAAACAAAATGATCTCTAAAAAATTCTAAATCATTACTTCCTAAACTTCTATCTCTTTTAAAAGCAATTCCTGATGGTTGTCCTTCTTTAAAATTATATATAATTGGGTTTATTGTCAAATCATGAGTTCTTGAAAAATCATCAATAAAGTCATAAAAAACACCATTTCCACTATCACCAAAAATATTTATATTATTAATAACTTGAATAGTTTGTACAACCCCAGAATTATCATTAAGCCATTGCCTTTCAGCAAGAGTTAAATTATTTTCATCACTAAAAAAGTTTAGAAATATACCTACAGCAACTGCTAAAACAACAATTGCAATACCCCCAATTATCAACTTTTTTCGATTCTTTTTCATAAATTATTTTCGCTTCCTTACTTAATCTTCTTTATTATCAACTGCTGTATTATTATTCCAAACAAAATTTGTTCCTGTAAGATTTCTTGCTCCCATTATCCTAAATCCTTCTGTACCTTCCGTTGCAGGTTGAACTAACATAAATTGAAAATCATAACATTCTTTTGCTTCTTCATCAAACTTTTCATAAGCAGTTATTGCTTTTCCTTTTGCTACCTCTAGAGTTGCTTCATAATTAAAGTTTATCGTAACAAAAATAATATTTGATCGATCATTAACTCTAATATCAGCATCATTTATTACTTTATCTTCTTTCAAACCACTAACTTTTTCTACTTTTACTGCTTCATTGATATTCTCACAAGTCCTTCTTGGAGCATTTCTTGAACTACCAAAATAAAAATATCTAAATAATAAAAATAGAATAAGAATTAAACAAATGGCAGCAAGTCCCATTAAAATAACAAAAATTCGATGTTCATGATAAAATTGTTTCATTATTCACCTCTTCATTTAGGCAAAACCATTATACTACATTATATGTAATCGCGCAATTTTCATATCATTGACTACTTTTTAAATTTTGACATTAAAATATTGCTATGTTAGTATATTTCTATAAGACCTAAGGTAGGTAGCTCAATGCTAAGCGTATGTTAAGTACGCTGCCCCTTAGGCATTTTTTTATTTAAATAATTAATTTAACTTCTCCCAAATGTTCTTAAATTCCGCTTCATTCCATATTTCAATATTAAGTTTTATAGCTTTCTCATATTTGCTTCCTGGGTCAACTCCCACAATAACTACATCGGTATTTTTACTTACTGAATCAATAACTGTTCCACCATATTTATCTATTAAAGCCTTTATTTCATCTCTTCGCATAAAAGATATTGTTCCTGTAATAACAAATTTCTTATTGCTAATTTTTTCATTATATATTGTTTTCTCTCCCAAGTAAGTCATATTAACACCTAATAATTTAAGTTCTTCTATTATTTTTAAGTTTTCCTCACTCTCAAAATAATCTCTAATACTTTGTGCGAGAATAGCTCCAATATCTTTTATATCTGTTAATTCTTCCATACTTACTTGCATTAAATTATCCATCGTTTCATATTTTTTCGCTAATACTTTAGCTCCTTTTTCTCCAATACCTTTTATTCCTAAGCCAAAAATTAATTTCTCCAAAGAATTATTTTTACTATTTTCAATACTTACTAAAAGATTCTCTACACTTTTATTGCCAAAACCTTCTAATTCTATTAATTCATTTTTCTTCGTATCTAATCTATATATATCAGCTATTGTTTTAATAAATCCCATATTATAAAAATCTTCAACAATTCTCTCTCCTAGTCCTTCAATATTCATTGCATTTCTTGTTGTAAAATGAATTAATGATTCAATATTTCTTGCAGGACATAAGTTATTCAAACAATATAAGTCAATTAAAGTAGAACTTCTAGAAAGACCTTCACCACAAATTGGACAATTATCTATTACTTCGACAGGATATTCACTACCCCTTCTTCGCTCAACTACTGGTCCAATAACCTCTGGAATTACATCTCCTGCTTTACGAATTTTAACAACATCATTTATGAGTAAATCCTTATCAGTTATATAATCAATATTATGAAGTGTTGCTCTTCTAATTATACTTCCTGCCACTTTAATTGGCTCTAAAACTGCATTAGGAACAATCTTTCCTGTTCTACCCACACTAAAAATAATATCTGTAAGTTTCGTTATTGCTTCCTCTGCAGGAAATTTATAAGCTATCGCCCACTTAGGATATTTACTTGTATAGCCAACTAACTTTTGCTCATCAAGATTATTTACTTTAATAACTATTCCATCTATTTCATAAGGCATATCATCTCTTTTTTCAGCCCATTTATTTATATATTTAACTACACCCTCTATATTACTTACTTTTTCAATATGAGGACACACTGGCAATCCCAATTGTTTCAAATATTCGAGTGTTTCCCATTGACTTTTTAAATCTGTAGCAGGTAAATGGTAAAGATATATATCAAGATTTCTTTTTGCTGTTATCCCACTATCCAATTGGCGAATACTTCCTGCTGCTGCATTCCTTGGATTGGCAAATAACTCAAACCCATCTTTTTCTCTTTCTTTATTTAGCTTAATGAAAGCACTCTTTGGCATAAAGATTTCACCACGGACATCAATATTAACTTCCTTACCTAAATTTTGAGGAAGAGTCTTAATTGTTTTCACATTATGAGTAACATCTTCGCCGACTATTCCGTCCCCTCTTGTTGCTGCTCTAACAAGTATCCCTTTTTCATAAGTAAGAGCTATTCCTAAACCATCTATTTTTAGTTCACAAACATATTCGAAATTATCTATTTCTTTTTTTACTCTATTATCAAATTCCCTTAATTCTTCTTCATTAAAAGCATTAGCTAAACTAAGCATCTCTACTTTATGAGTAACTTTTTTAAACTCTGAAATAACTTCACTCATAACTACTTTAGTTGGTGAATCAGCATGAGCTAATTCTGGGTTTGCAGTTTCTAAATCAATTAGTTCTCTATATAAACTATCCCATTCTAAATCACTCATGGTCGGTTTGTCATGAAAATAATAATCAATATTAGCTTGTTCTATCAGTTCGGTTAATTCATCAATTCTTTTTTTAACTTCCATAACTACCTCCATAAATCTTTCGGATAAACACCTTGTTTTATATATTCATTTATAGCTTTCACAACACGACTCTTATCTTCTTTGTAAGTTATACCATACCAAATGGCATCAGTTTTTAAAACTTCCATTGCAAATATATTTTCCTTAATTCCTTTTTCAACTACCTCTGGTATTAAGAATTCACATGTCCTTAAATCTTCTTTATTATATAATAAAAATTTTACAATTTCACTTTCTAAATAAGAGAATATTAAAGGCATGAAACCAAACATATTCATACTAGCAATAGTTTCATCATTTAAAACAAATGAATCTCTACCATCAAGTGGTGATGCATTCATACCTTCTACATTACATTCTATTATATTGTTTAACCTACCCTCTTTTATTTCACAAACACCTCTTTTTACCGAACCATGTTTTGATAAAGTATTCGCCATTTTATAACCAACCATGGCATATTTATTAAAAGTCTTATTTTTACTTAAAAATTCAGCCAGTTTTTTATAAGCATCAAATCCATAGAAGTCATCTGCATTTATAATCCCAAAAGGTTCATTAATAATATCTTTTGCTGCCAAAATAGCATGAGCAGTTCCCCAAGGTTTCTCTCTTCCTTTAGGGCATTCATATCCCACTGGTAAATCTTTTATATCTTGAAAAACATATTCAACCCTAATCTTATCTTCTATTCTGCCACCGATTGTTTCTTTAAATATTTTATAATTTTCTTCCTTTATAATAAATACAACCTTGCTAAAACCTGCTCTAATAGCATCATAAACCGAATAATCAATAATAAATTCTCCATTTGGCCCAACTGGTTCTAATTGTTTTAAACCCCCAAATCTTGAACCCATTCCTGCTGCCATAATTAATAAAGTCATACTATCTCTCTCCTAAACTTTTTTTATACTTTTATGATTCTTTAATAATTTCTTTATCCCCTGATTTTTAGCAAAAGCAATTATTACATATTCCCCTTCGGTTTCTATGACAACACCTCTGCCATAAATAGCATGCATTACTATATCTCCATGGGTAAATACTACATCACTATCATAATATAAATCTTGTGAAGAAAAAACATCTTCTTTTTCTTTCGCTGCTAAATTAGAAAATTCCAATAAATTATCATCAATTTCACTAATAAAACGACTCGGTATATTTATGGTCTCCCTGCCATATAACAATCTTCTTTTTGCATTAGTTAAAAAGAGTCTCTCCCTTGCTCTCGTAATTCCAACATAACAAAGTCGTCTTTCTTCTTCTAAGCCATCTTCTTCTAAAAAAGAATTAGAATGGGGGAATATTCCTTCCTCTAAACCAACAATAAATACTACATCAAATTCTAACCCTTTAGCACTATGAACAGTCATTAAATTGACCCCATCATTTTCTGCCCTGTGCTCACTCATATCAGCAATCAGACTTACCTCTTCTAAGAAATCCCCCAAATTAACACTTCCTGTTCTCTCTTCAAAAGAATGAGTTATACTTTTAAATTCCATTAAGTTTTCCAGTCTTATTTCACTCTCTAAAGTCTTTTCATCTTCTAAAGCTTTTTTTAAACCAGAGTCTTCTAAAACTACATCAATTAATTCTGTTAAAGATAAATCTTCACTTTTTTTCTGCAGTCCTAAAATTAAATCTTTAAACTTATATTCTTTATCTTTCTCCAAAGCATCAAATAAAGTAATGCCTTCCCTCAATGCTTTTTCTTCCAAGTCTAATATCGACTTATCTCCTATACCTCTTTTCGGTACATTAATTACTCTTCTTAAAGCTATCTCATCATCTTTATTAAAAACTAATCTTAAATAAGAAAGTAAATCCTTTATCTCTCTCCGATTATAAAAATAATAACTACCTACTACCTTATAAGGAATATTTTCTTTTAAAAACATTTCTTCAATTATTCTTGATTGCGCATTAGTCCGATAAAGAACTGCTATCTCACTTGTTTTATATCCACTCATTAACAATTCTTTTATTTGACTTATTACAACTGTTGCTTCATTTCGCTCATCATAAGTTCTTAGATATTTAGGTTTAATATCTGAATCTTTACTACTCCATATTTCTTTATCTTTTCTTTCTTTATTATTTTTAATAACAGCATTTGCTGTTTTTAAAATAGCATTGGTACTACGATAATTCTCTTCTAAAGGAATAACTGTTGCATCTTTATAATCTCTTTCAAAATTTAAAATATTCTTGTAATTGGCATATCTAAAGGCATATATGCTTTGATCTGGATCTCCTACCACAAAAATATTTCGCGTTTTCGCAGCTAACAACTTAGTTAATTTATATTGTACTTCATTAGTATCTTGATATTCATCAATTAAAATATATTTAAATCTTTCTTGATAGCGTTCTAAAATATTTTTATTTTCCATAAAAAGTTTAACAGGAATTAATAATAAATCATCAAAATCAACGCTATTATTTCGTTTTAACATATTTCTATATACTTCGTATACTTCCAAAGCAATTCGCTCTGGAGGAGTATTAAAAAACTTTGTTACTTCTGCATCAGTTAGCATTTCATTTTTAATAAAACTTATTCTGTTTCTTATATAAGATGGTGAATTTACTTTTGGGTCATAATGTTTATCTTTTAAAATTTTTCTAATGATGCTTATTGCATCATCACTATCAATAATTGTAAAATTATTTTCCAATCCTGCAGCTGCAACATTTTCTCTAATGATTTTAACTCCCAGGGAATGAAACGTTCCAACAAAGGCAGCAGAATCAGGTATCATTAAATTAAGTCGTTCCCTCATCTCCCTTGCTGCTTTATTCGTAAATGTAATTGCTAAAATATTATAATCAGCAACACCTTTTTCTATTAAATTTGCTATTCTATTAGTTAATACTCTTGTTTTACCACTACCTGCTCCTGCAAGAACAAGACATGGTCCATTCATATGGGTTACTGCCTTTATTTGCTGCTTATTAAGCTTGTTTAAATAGTCCATTTGCATCACCCTCTACTTCTTTAATTATATCAAAAAACAAACGTTTATTCCATGAAAAAACCGATTTCTCGGTATTATTTCTTTTCTTATAAATGCTCTATTATTGTTACATTCTTAGCGATTTTTTCAACTAAGTCATCTTTATCATATTTCATAAATATACTTTTAAAATTGGAAGGGTCCATTAAAAACATATCTGAATAATTAATAACGACTTCTTTATAATTTGTAACTCCTAAATCTTTTAGAAAGTTAACATTAACTGTTACTAATTCTTTTGCTGTTTTAAATTCTTTTAACAACATTTTTGTTGTATGACTTTCTACTTGAGTAATGTCCTCATCATTAAATCCTAGATCCACTAAAAACTTCATTAAGCTGCACGCCCCTTGCCCTTTTTATTTTCACTCTCAAACACTTCTACTAATTCAAGAACGCTGGTATCTTCCAATTCTGGAGTAGCTAGACCAAGTCTTGAAGCCACTTTCAATTTGTCTTCTTTTGTCGCTTGGGTGTGGTTATATAATCCTGCAGCAAAAGCTTTTTCTGCAGGAGAAAATGGCGCTCCTCTAAGAACGTTTAAGTTCATTATTAGTTTAGGCCTTGATATTATTACTCCAGCTATTACGATTTCACAACCTTTTGATTTATCTTCATCTGTTGGGTCGGCCATAATGTCTAAAGCAGAAATATCTTCTTCAATTCCTTCATAATGAAGCACAAAGAAATCTTTTGATTGATTTTTTTCAGCAGTTCCACCATCAAGCAATTTAACGAGTTCATCAGTTCCAAGTATTTCTGTAATCTCTTGATTTTTTATTTTCTTTGCTTCTTTTTTAAAATCTATTATCATAAACCTTCACCTACCATGTCTTGTGGATTTTCTCTATAGTGCTCAATCTGACCTAATTCAATCATTGTATCTAATTCTCTAGCAAAGTTTCTTGCTTGCTTTGAAATCACTGGTATGATATTTTTTCCATTCTGCTTAGTTATTGACATCTTATATGCTCCTAAAATATCATATAACTTCTTAGTATTATCAGCAGTAGATAAAGCTAGGGCAAAAGGTTGCTTTGAAATACTCTTAGCATCAAATTTAATTCCTTTTTCAAAGAAGAATTGAACATTATTTAAGAAGTTATCTAATCCCATTTTATAAATGTATAACGGTATTTGTCTTGGGTCAATTTCTAACGCTAATATTCTTTGTTTTATATCTAGTAATTCATTCTTTGTATAATTTTCTAACACATAAATATTAAGAAGAATATCATCAGCTTCTTTGGCTAAATCATTCATTAAAAACTCAATCTTATCTCGGAGTTCACTATCCATTAAAAGATTCGGATTCTTAAAATAAAGCTCATCAGCTATATTCTTTCCTTTTGTATATTCAATATTCTTTTTAACTAATTCTTTATCAAAATCTTTTCTTAACATATCAATTGCTTTTTTCGGAATAGATTTCACATTAATTAAGTCGCTTAGAAACGTTGAAACATCTTCTTTTGATAGTTCCATTGTCTCTGCTTTTGGTTCTTCTGTTACTGTCTCTGCTACTTCGATTGCCTCAACAAATTCTGTTACTTCTTCTTTTGGTTCTTCTATCACTTCAGTCTTTACTTCATCTAAGTCAGTAAGTTGAATTCCGCCTTCTGAATCATCTGAATCAGTTGCTTCTTCCATAGCTACAGGCTCTTGTTCAAAAGAAATATCACTAAATACTGTTACTTCCTCTTTCACATCTTTGGTTTCTTTTAATTCTTTATCAGCTTTTTTTGATTGGACAGGCTTTCCCTTTTGCTGATTATCATAAGTAATAAGAGCATCTTCTGGGAACATAAGAATCTTTGCAATCTCTTTTTGTTCTGCTTCATCAAAAGCAAATAATTTTAAAAGATTTGTTATTTCTTCTCTTGTTACATTTATATTTCCAGTCAACGCAATCTCAACATATTCATTAAGTTTTGCCATAATATTACGTTCTTCTGCTATTTCATCAGTTCGCTTACCTATTTGATTAGTTGCGGTGTTTATTTCGGCCTGGACGGATTTTAAAATTAATTTAGAAGCTTTAATATCATTATTTGTTTCCATTACTTCGTTCGGTAATCTACTATCAAGTTCTTCTTTTAAACTTGCTGGATTAAATTCAATATTTAAACGCTCTAAAACAACAGCATAATCTTCTCGGTTTATTCCGCCTAAAAGTGCACCAAGTTTTTCTCCTTCATCTTTAACACTTTCTAATCTTTTCTCATCTGCAGCAATTTTAGCTTTTAAATCTGCTTGTTCTGTTTCTGCTTTAACCTTTGTTTTTTCAGATTCTTCCTTGTAAGAAATCAGTTCTCTAAGTCTTGAACTATCTTCTCCTCGATAATTATAAAGCTTGCCTAATAAAGAGGTTATCTCTTGAGAAAGTATTTTTGCTTCTCTCATTTTTTACACCTAGCCTATCTTTAAATAAATTATAACAAACTGACATTTAAAAGTAAATATCAATATGTTCTTATTTATTACATTTTTTTCTAAATTCGTGACCATATTTGGGCAATTGAATATAATAAATTAGTTTAGAAGGAGAAAAAATGAAAAAAATAATAATTAGTTTAATTGGTATTTGCCTAGTTTTATTAGTATTTGCTGTTACTTATTTCAAATATCAAAATGATAGTGATTTAACAACAATTCGAATTGCAGAAGTTACCCATAGTATTTTTTATGCCCCTATGTATGTTGCTATAGAAAAAGGTTTTTTTGAGGAAGAAGGCATTGAAATTGAACTTATCTTAACACCAGGTGCTGATAGAGTTGCTGCTGCTGTTTTATCTAACGATGTCGAAGTTGGTTTCGCAGGTCCAGAAAGTGCCATTTATGTTTATAACGGCGGAGAAGAAGATTATCTTGTTACATTCGCAGGTCTTACCAAAAGAGATGGCCAATTTATTGTCTCAAGAAGTGATATTAAAAACTTTGAATTAAAAGACATGGTTGGCAAAACTGTTCTCGCTGGAAGAGTCGGCGGAATGCCTCTCTTAAATTTCCAAAATGCCCTAAGAAATGCTGACATTAACGAAAGAGATTTAACAATCAACACTTCCATTGAATTCGCTGCCTTAGCAGGAGCATTCATTGGAAACAACGGAGACTTTGTTAATCTTTTTGAACCCCTGGCAACTAAATTAGAAAAAGAAGGCTTCGGATTTATTGTTGGCAGTGTAGGTCAATTATCAGGAGAAGTTCCTTATACTTGCTTTTATGCAAGAAAAAGTTTCATTGAAAATAACGAAGATTTACTAATCGGTTTTAATAACGCTATCGCTAGAGGATTAAAATTCGTTGAAGAAAATAACGCAGAAGAAATTGCAAATGCTATTCTAAGTCAATTTCCAGATACTTCCTTAAATGATTTAATTACCATTATAAATCGTTATAAAGAAGCAGATTCCTGGCTCCAAAACCCATTTATCACTGAAGAGAGTTTTAAAAACTTACAAGATATAATGATTGATGCCAAGCAAATTACAACTCATGTTCCATTCAAAACATTGATAAATAATTTATACAAAAAATAAAACTTAAAAAAATCTCATCAATTTGATGAGGTTTTTGTTTTAAACTAATACTTTCTTTACAGGAGTTTCTTCTAATCGCCATTGCGGCGGTTCTTTAGTTAAAGAATCCATTCCAAAACCTCCTGCGTTTCGAGTAAATATTATTTTATCACATTTTAAAAATTTGTATAGTTTTTTTATGGGTAATTACAATAACCTTACTTATTGTTCCGAATATAATAGATTAGTTCACTAGGGGTGATGCATCATTACAAATAAAAACATTTTAGAAATTAAAAATTTATCAAAAACTTATCATACTAAAGAGGGCGAAATAGAAGCCATTAAAGATATATCCCTAAATATTAAAGAAGGCGAATATATTGCTATAGTTGGTAGTAGTGGTTGTGGTAAGAGTACCCTTCTTTCTATCCTAGCAAGACTTGATAAGGAATCTTCAGGAGATATTATTTTTAATAATAATTCTACTATTGGTTATATGCTCCAACAAGATGCTCTATTCCCTTGGCTTTCTATTTTAGATAATGCCACTTTAGGACTCAAGATTAAAAAGATAGATACTAAAGAAAATATTGATTATGTAAAAGGTCTTCTAAAAACTTATAACTTAAATGATTTTGGGTTGAGAAAACCTGATATTCTCTCTGGTGGAATGAGACAGAGGGTTGCTCTTATTAGAACGCTAGCTATCAAACCTGATATTCTTTTGCTTGATGAACCATTCTCCGCCCTAGATTATCAAACTAGACTTGCTGTAAGTGATGATGTTTATCGCATTATTAAAAAAGAAAAGAAAACAGTTATCATGGTAACTCATGACTTAGCAGAAGCAATTTCCATGGCTGACAGAATTGTTGTTCTTTCTAAAAGACCATGTCGTATTAAACAAATTTACAATGTAAATTTAACTAATAAAGCCAACCCAATAGCAAACAGAAGAGCTAAAGAGTTTGCTAAATATTATGAAAGCATCTGGAAGGATTTAGATATAAATGTCAGTTGAACAAAAATCATTTTTAAAAAAATTAAAAAGAGAACAATTTTTAATTAAATTAATTCAATTTGGAATTTTTATCTCTTTTTTTATTCTTTGGGAATTATTAGCAAGATATAGAATTATAAACCCTTTTATTTTTTCAAGTCCTAGTGCTATCATTAATACAATCGGTTCTTTAATAAGTCAAAATAATTTATTTATCCATATCGCTACAACATTACAAGAAGTAATAATAGCTTTTGTTTTAGGAGTTTCCCTAGGATTTATCATTGCTATTATTCTCTATTTATCTTCATTTCTAGCTAAAATTTTAGACCCTTTCCTAACTATGCTTAACTCTCTGCCGAAAGTAGCTCTAGGTCCTATTCTTATTATTTGGTTAGGAGCAAATACTACAACAATTATTGTTATGGCACTCTTAATTAATCTTATTATCAGTATCGTTACCATTTATAACGGTTTCTTAAATACTGACCCCATAAGAATAAAATTACTCCAAACATTTAGAGCATCTAAATTTCAAATTTTAACAAAAGTAGTTATCCCTGGAAGTTATACAACAATCATTTCTAGTTTAAAACTTACTATTTCAATGTCTTTAATTGGAGTCATAATGGGTGAATTTTTAGTCTCTAAAGCTGGTATCGGATATTTAATTATTTATGGTACTCAAGTATTCAATTTAAATCTTGTTATGGCTGGTATTATTATCTTAATAGTTATGTCTTATCTTCTTTACAAAATAATTATTAAAATAGAACAAAAATTATTAAAATAAAAAACTCCCATTCTAGACAGGAGCCATTCCGTTTTCTTTTACTTGAAAAGTTAATGATAAAGCTTTATCCATTTCCTCGCTAGGAGTTCTTACATCAAGCCATACTCTCACTTCTAATTTCTTTTGTTCTTTAACTCTATCTTCTGGAAATAATACAAAAATATAATTTTCATCTTCTAATATTTCTAAGTTTCTTAATCTATGAATTTTATCATCAATACTAACATTAAGAAATCTATAATCTAGAGTTGAATTCTTACCAATTTTAGCAACTAAGTTATATTTTCTTATCGTATTAAATGAATTCTCTAAAAGTAATATCTTTGGTTGGTAATTAGCCATAGCATATTCATTAGTTACTGGCATTATCAAATCATAATTACCACTTTCTTTTGTATATAAATTAAGACTGCTTTTTGTAGTATAATTAGACATACTCTCTGCATAGGCTCTATATTCGTTTAAATGAGCAAGCGACCCCCACCAAAAATAACTAGCAATAACAAATATTGAAATTAATCCTATTTCAATAAACTTACCAATAATCTTTCGATTTATTCTCTTTACTTTATTCATGTAGACCCCCTGCTTTCTAAATAAAAATAATCACCTACAGTGATTGAAAACAGCAAATATTTGCTAATCAACCCCCATTGATATACAAAGTATAGCATAAAATCGCTGTTTTGTCAATTTTCAGCCCTTTAAAAAAGAAGGCTTACCTTCTTTTTCGTGCTTTTTTTGGCAATTTTACTTTATCTATTTCTTCCTGGACAGGCTCTGGATCAATAACGGATTTAATACTCTGCAAACGCTCTTCTAATTGTTTTATTTCAAAGATAGTTTCATCAAGAGCCTTTTGGCTTTCATTACTATCTTTTGTTTCTGCTTCTTTTGCTACTAAGGACTCCTCTTTTATTGGAATAGGTATTTCTTGTGTTTCATTTTCCTTTTGAGCTTTTATTTCTTCAAATATTTCGTCAACTAGCTCTTCCACTTGTTTTTTCTTAGTTTCTTCTTTAGGAATATCTTCTGGTTCTGGAATATCTTCTGGAATTATTTCTTCTGGCTCCTTTGGTTTCAATAGCGGCTTTTTTAATTTCTTTTTCAACTTTTCCTTACGGATTTTTTCTTTTTCAATTTTTTCTTTATCAATCTTATTATCTTCTTCGGCAATTTTGTCTATTTTTTTCTTCACACCGACTAGTTTAAATACTTTTAAAATATTATATATAATAATTCCCATAGCAGGAAGTAAAATGGCAAAGAACCATCCGCCTCTACTAGCCAGGAAGAATTGAAGACGACCCAATTGTGGAATTTTCATAAATGTTCTACCTTTTACATTTTCTATCGGTACAAGAGTAGAATCAGGAGTCGCGTTATTATCTCCTTGAGTTCGATACATTACTTTTCCATCAATTACTAGAGTTTCAATAATTCTATGCGTAACTCTCATACCGGGATTTATTCCTCCTGTAGAAATAAAAGTAATAACATCTCCCGTGTTAATATCATTTTCCGAATCAACTCTCGTATTAACTATAACGTCATATACCTTAATTCCAGGTTCCATACTAGGACTTATAATTGTAAAAATTTGAAAACGAGGTTCATATTCTTCACCTCTAGCCATAAAAACTCTAGTACTAATAACATAGTAAAGCAAGAAAATTCCAACAAGAAGAAGAAAGGCAAAAGACACCCACGACAAAACTGTAAGTGCAAATTTTAATCCTGGTTTTAAAGTTCTCGTTTTATGCATCATGTCCTATTCTCCTACTATTAGTCATTATAAAGGGGTTTTGCTAAGATTAAAAGCATTATCTTTGAATTTCAATAATTAATTGACCTTCAAACCTTCCGCTTCTATTACCTTGTTCAGTATTAATATGTTCAATTATTATTTCATATTCATGTTCTGTTCCACCTGATATATTAATTTCTGACAGAACTTCTTCTGCATTAGCAGGAAGTCTTTTTTTATCTACTAAAATATCCTCTCTTCTTTTAATTGTCATAACTAAATTCTCCGGATTTGATAAATCATTAAAAACATTTACCCATGCTATTTTATAATTAATACCTTTACTACCATCATTTTTAATTGTTATTGTTCTTTTATCACTTTCAACATCTTTTGCTCCTTCAAATTTAAAATCTTTTCCTTCATTATATAAAACCATTAAAGTTTGATTTTCTATTCGTGCCTCTAGCTCCGGGAGATTTTCAACAATATAATTAGTTCTAAAATAAAGAAAAACAGTTCCAAATAATATGACAATAAAAATCAAGGATGCCAAAAGAGTCAAGATAGTAAACTTACGACCTTCTTCTCTTCTTTCTTCTTCTCTTAAGATATAATATTGTTCTTTAAAATTTTCTTCTTTTGATTTATTACCCACTTTTATATATCTCCTACTATTAAATAGTAGCATTTTTCCAAAAGAAAAACAAGTGACTCACACTTGTTAAATTCTTATTTTATCAGTTCGAAAATTAAGACCCGAATTGATTATCTCCATGAATAGTAACACTTAGTCTTGCGCTGAATGTTCTATCCTGGTCATAATTCTGAGGGGCATTTGTATCTTCAAAACTGAAACTTAATGTATAAGTATGCGATGTTCTTGCAGGAACTTCTACATTATCTACAATTACACTTGTACCAGTCTCTGGTAAAGACATTAATTTTACACTTGTTACATTTACACCTGGACCAGTAAGACTATAATAAAAATCAGATTGTCCTAGCCAATCAACTCCTGCCGCTGGACCACTAGCATCTGAACCTACTCTTCTTCCGAAGTCATTAGCAGTTATAATCCAACTAATTGCAATCGGAACTTCATAGTCACCAGTATTTTCAACAGTAAATGTTTTTCCCATTGTTGCAATTCTTGCATCTCCAGGGACAAGTTTATCAATATTGATTTCCTGACCATCGGTGAAAGTTATGCCTAATACACCTGTTCTAACAATAACACTATTTGCATTTTCATTACCTGTTACTGTTACACTAAAGTACGCAAATGTTGCACCTATAACAGCTACCAATAATGTAGCTACCGCAATTATTGTTAATAATACTGTATTACCTTTTTTTGGGCTTGTTCCCATATCTTCCATCTTTCTATTTCCTCCTTCTATTAATAACGATAATAGATTTCAGATTAAAAATCAAGTCTTTTTAATCTTTTTGACACTTATTAACATTCTTTTGACAATTTTTGATATTTTTTTCTCATTATGCTAAGCTTTAATTATGAAAATTTTTAAAAAATCAGCATTTTATCTCCTATCTTTCTTAACTCCAATTCTTATATTTTTCATATCCGCAGGTATTATGGGTTATTTTCCTATTGGTGATTCAATGTTTAATATTTATGATTCCAATAGTCAATTTCCAGGTTTTTTTATGCTTCTCCAAAATTTCACTTTTTTTTCCTTCGCTGCTGGGCTTGGTTTTAACTTATTTGCTACTGCAACATATTACCTAATGAGTCCTCTCAATATTTTAATTTTCTTTGTAAATAATATTAACTTCCATATCTTTTATACTATCATCATTTATTTAAAAATAGGTCTCGCTGGACTTAGTATGTTTATCTTTTTAAAGAGTGAAGAAAAAAACAATCAGCTTTGGGCATTTATTTTAAGTACAGCCTATGCTCTATGTGGTTTCATGAGCACTTATTATTATATGACCATTTGGATGGATCATCTTTATTTACTACCTATCCTTCTTCTAGGAATTAAAAAACTAGTTATCGAAAACAAGAGTTGTCTCTTTATAATCATGTTATCTCTTTCTTTAATGATTAATTATTATATTGGTTATATGTTATGTATTTTTTCAGTCATTTATTTCATCTATCTAAATTTATCTTTAAAAAACGTAAATTATAAAAAAGTAATCAAAAAATTTATTATTGCTTCCTTAATTAGTGTTGCTATTGCTACAGTAATTTTATTACCTTCCTTCTTTGCCTTAATGCAAGGTAAAGCTTTATGGATTAATAATACTGATATTGAAGGTTTCACTAACTTCTTTGAATTAAATTCTAATATTAGATATTTCTTCTATAACTTAACTCCTGGGTCTTTCCAATTTAATGATTACTCCTATGGTCCTGCCCAAATTTATTCTTCTTTATTAGCTGTTATTTTAGTTGTATTATTTTTCTTCAACCAAAAATTCTCTAAAAAAGAAAAAATTGCTGTTGCAGTAATAATTGGTTTCTTTTTCCTTTCATTCTTATGGTCTGGACTTGATTATACCTGGCAGTTTTTTCAAAGACCTATTTGGTGGCAAAGCAGATATTCTTTCACCTTATCAGCATTCCTAATAATTATTGCTTATAAATCAATCGTTAATATCAAAGATTTAAAACTCACCCTCAAAAACCGAATTCTCTGCACTTCTATCCTCGGCGCTTTAATTATAATCTCTTTTATCTTCAGCTATCTTGATAATCATTTCTATCAAACCCTAAGTATAATATTTATTTGTTTATCTATCTTTATTCTTGTTGACTATTTCTTCTTTGTTGATAAGAGTTATGCCAAAATAATTATTGTTATTATTTTAATTGTTGAACTCTTTATCAATAGCAGTAGTAATCTAAGAAAAAATGATGTTACAAACAGTGTTAATTTTGAAACTAGAATGAGAAGTATTAGAACTAATGCTATAAACTTAATTAAAGATTATGATGATTCTTTTTACCGAATGGAATTTATATCCAGTTATGGCGCGAATGATGGCATGTTCTTTAATTATAATGGTATTAATTATTTTAACTCCGTAAGAAATCAAAAAATTGTTAACTTCGTTGAATATTACACTGATATTTTAGTAACAAGTCATTGTGGTATTAAACTTGATAATTTTAATCCTTTTATTCTTTCCATGTTCAATATAAAATATCTAATTACTAATGATATGGATTATTTTACTAGAGTTAGTGATAATTATAGCTTCTCTGGATTTAAAAACCCTCACCCTTTAAGTATTGGTTTTATGGTTAACGCTGAGTTAAAAGATGTAGAACTCATTACAAATCAAAGTTATGATAATATAAATAAAATATTTAGCAGTATGATTAATGAAAATATCGACCCTTTCAACACAGTCATCGGAAGTTTTTCTATTGACCATGATTACCTTATCCTAACCGAAAATATTCAGCCAATAAAAATTAACAATGAAGAAATAAATTTAAAATCTACTTTTACTTTAATTAAAGCTGGAGATACTATTGAAACAGATAAACCTTTAAAACTTCTTGATATTGAAATATATGAAAGAGTTATGGAAAACTTAAATCAAAATATTCTCGAAGTAAAAGAAAGTAATCATTTACTTTCTGGAACTGTTAATGTAACTGGCGATAAAGATATTTTATTCCTATCAATACCTTTTGATGAAGGTTTAAAAGTCTCTGTTAATGGTAAAAGAGCAGAACCAATTCTTCTCCTCGATACTTTCATTGGTATCTCTTTAGAAGCAGGAACACACGAAATTACTATCGACTTTATTCCTAAAGGGTTTATTCCTGGAAGCATTATTTCTATATCAGGTATTGCCCTCGCTTCAATTTATTTGTTAAAAGAAAGAAAAAAACGTATAATATAAATACAAAAAAGGAGTGCTTATGAAATTAAGTGTTATTATTCCTTGTATGAATGAAGAAGGAAATATTGAAAACCTTTATTTTAGCTTGACTAAAGTTCTAAAAGATATTAAATATGAACTTTTATTTATTGATGATGGTAGTGTTGATAAAACCCTAAAAATTTTAAAACAACTAAATAAAAAAGATAAACATGTAAAAATAATATCTTTCTCTCGTAACTTCAAAAAAGAAGCCGCTATATATGCGGGGATTTCTAAATCAATAGGAGAATATACTTGTATTATTGATGGTGATATGCAACAAAATCCTATTTATTTAATTAAAATGCTCAGCTTTTTAGATCAAAATAAAGAATACGACCAAGTTGCTATGATTATGAAGAAAAGAAAAAATGAAACATTTATTGCTAAAACTCTAAAAAAAGCATTTTATAAAGTAATTGATTTAATCAGTGATATTCATTTTGAACCTGGAGCGAGTGACTTTAGAATGTTCAATAAAAATGTTAAAAATGCTGTCATGAGTATCTCAGAAAATAATCGCTTTTCCAAAGGTATATTCTCTTGGGTTGGCTTTAACACTAAATTTATGACTTATGAAGTAGAAAAACGAAAGAGTGGTAAAACTAAATTTAGTTTAAAAACTAATCTTAGTTATGCTCTAGATGGTATCTTAGGATTTAGTACCAAACCATTAAGACTTGCCACTTATACTGGAATTTTAACTTCTATTGCTGCTTTTATCTATCTTGTTTATATCATTATCAAGACGATTATTTTAGGTACTGATGTCCCTGGATTTGCTTCCTTAATGTGTATTATTCTTCTCTTAGGAGGCATTCAACTTATTACCATTGGTATTCTAGGTGAATATCTCGCAAAAAATTATCTTGAAACTAAAAAAAGACCTATTTATATAACTAAGGAAGAAATCGGTTTTTTAATAAAAACAAATACACCCAAAGCAGAAATAAAACCAATAACTCCACTAAAATAAAAAGCAATCTCTGGCCCAAAAACAGACCATAAAAACCCAAAAATAATCGCCGCAGGCAGAGATGCAAAACCAACTAACGATGCAGAAAGTCCCAATGTAGTTGCTTTCATATCTATCGGCGATTCTTTGGAAACAAAAGTCCTTGAAGATACTGCTATAAAACTTAAATAAAAACCATAAAGAATAAAAAGAATGACTACCACTATACTATTTGTCACCGCTCCTAAACCAAAATAAACAACGCTAAAAAGTAAATAACTAAATATAATCATTTTTTTTATATTAATTTTTGAAACTATAATTCCTACTGGATAAGCAATTAATCCATTAGCTAAATTCATAATTAAATAAAGTAATATTATATTCGCTGGGTTAAAACCTACTGTCAATGCTCTTAAAATAAGAAATACTTTAGTTGAATTTCCTAAAGAAGAAAAAAACACTATAAATAAAAAAATCTTTAAATTTTTACTTAATAAATTTAAATCAACATCTATTAATCCTCTACTTCTATCTTCTTTCAAAAAAAGTAAAAGAATAGAACCCAACACAATAGGAATCATTGCTATCGCAAAAATCGTTTTATAGTTTATATCATTAGAGTTACGAACAATTAAAAAAGCAACAAAAATACCTATAGTAGCACCGATTGCACTAAAAGCTTCATTTAAACCAAAAGCTCTTGGTTTATTCTTAGCATTGTAAGAGACTACTGCATCTCTCGGCGCTGTCCTAATCGCTTTAAAAAAACGATCACTTATCCTGCCACTCATTATCAAAGTCCAAGTATTTGTAAACATTAAAATAAGATGATTTATAATCGCTCCTGCATAGCCGATAATTAATATGCGTCTTTTATTCTGTCTTTTATCTGCATAGTAACCACTATAAAACTTCAAAAGTGCTGAAAAAGAATTAGCTATCCCCTCAACAAGGCCTGCTATAGCTGGAGTTGTCCCTAACACAAGCGTTAAATACAAAGGAACTAATGGATAAATCATTTCTGCACTAATATAACTGAGCATACTGACAATACTGACAATAACTATATTAACCATAATTAATTTATATGTTTTTAAAAATTATCCATGTTATAATTTTAGAGTAAGGAGCTTATCTTAATGTTAATTGATTTTTATACTGGTTTAACCATTGTTATCTTATTAATCTTTCTTGGTTTTTTTCTTAGTAAAATTAAAATCATTAATGATGGGTCTGCTAATTTTTTAAGTAATTTTATTCTAACAGTTGCCCTTCCTGTTGCTTTTTTCATGTCCTTTCCCAATGAATTTAATACTCAAGATTTAAAATTATTCCTTTGGGGTATAAGTGGTAGTATTATTGTTTTAACAATATTAATTTTATTATCACAGGTTATATTCTCCAAAAAAATTGTTAAAAAAGATAATCATGAATATAAATTCGCCTTCGCTTTTAATAATACTTCATTTATTGGTTATCCCCTTGTTTCTACTGCTTTTGGAGCTGATGGACTCGTCGTCTATGCAGGATTTATGCTTCCTTGGGTTATAACTCTTTTCACTTATGGTGTTAGTCTTTTCAAAAAAGATTATAATTGGATTGATACTCTAAAAGCCTTAACAAACCCAAATGTTATTGGTATTATCCTCGGTGCATTTGTCTTTATTATGGGATTTAATTTACCAGAGGTTGCTGATAGAACTCTTGTCTTAATAGCAGCTCTAACAACTCCATTGGCCCTATTTTGTATTGGTTTTATGTTAAGTAAAGCGAATATCAAAACTCTATTTAAACGTTGGCAAGTAGTTTTTGTTTGTCTTCTGCAATTAATTTTTGCTCCAATTCTAACCTTTATTATCCTCAAAATAATTAATGCTCCAACTATTGTTATTAGTGTAATTGTTTTAATGCAAATGCTCCCAACTGCTGCTACTCTTGCTCTATTTAATAAAAAATTTAAAATTAAAAATACCGAATCAGGAGAAATAGTTACCCTTTCCACTTTATTATCGGCATTAACAGTTCCAATTTTAATCTTTATACTCCTTAATAATATTTAATGATATAATATAAAAAAAAGAAAATGGTGAATAATAATGAATATGGTTGGACAAAGAGGAAATATGATAATTTTTGGCGGATTTATCTTCTTAGCTATCTTCATTTATTTAGCTAGATTCAAACAATTATTTAATGATAGTATTGCTCTGACTGGCTATTTAGTTGGTTGCGCCATTTTAATTTTAGGTATAATAATGAACAAAAGAGGGCAATAAGAAAAACCGTCAGTAAATAATACTAACGATTAAACCCTTATAACTCCAGAGTTGGAGTGTATTTAATATTGGAGGCGCCGATGAGAATTGCACTCACGATCGCGGTGTTGCAGACCACTGCCTTAGCTACTTGGCTACGGCGCCAGATAAAGTTGATTATAGCAAACCAACCTTTATTTTTCAATTATTACTTTAATTTTATTGCATATTGCTTATTTCTTATCGTAATCAATAATTCTATTGCTTCAGCAAATATTATATTTCTATCTACTTGCATAATAAATCTATCATTTACTTCAATTGGAGTTCTATTAGTAATATCAGCTACTCTTGTTTCACCATTCCGTACATAACGAACCGTAACAAAGTGCGTAAAGAAATGATTTTCATTTCTAATATTACGTTTAAAATACACATCATCTAATACTAAATCATAATCCAATATCAATAAAGTCTCTGCCCTCGCCGATATCGACTGAGCACTTATTGACCTTCTCATTGGAGAACAAATATCTCTAAAACAGTGTTCATATTGAAAAGTATATGTATCTGTAATTTCATGATTCTTTATTATTAAAGTTGTATCTCTAAGTGATGTATCATTTAACTTTATTAATTCATTTTGAGCATACTTCCCCATTTCTTCTATTTCAATAGCATGTACAGGTCTTAAAATTACATCTCGATATGTTGGGTCAATAGTACCTACTCCAAAACTAATTCTATCAACAATTCGCAGATGATATTCACGCTTTATCATATCTTCATCAAGTTCAAATATCAACATATATCCAGCATCAGTATCTGCGAGGAGAACCTCACCTGCATAAGGATTTCCAAAATCAATAAAATGCTCTCTTCGATTGAATGTCGGATAAATAACTTCACCATCTACCATTAAACGAAAATCTCTCATATCAAGTTCTGCTGCTACTAATGTTTTAACTTGAAAATTAACCAACAAGAAATATTTATCCTCTATCAATATCTGACCCTTAGTATTTAAATTAGTCAACGTACTTCCTGTATTCGTTAAAGTAAACATCCGATAAGCAAATCTATGCCCTTCTCTATACTGGCGATTATAAACAGTTCTATTTAAGAATATTGCTCCTGCAACAATAACGAGAAAGACTCCAATTATACAAAAGAAGATAAATTTATTTTCTAAAATATAATAACGTAGTTCTCTAATAAACTTCCTTGCTTTTCTTTTTGCTTTATAAGTATCACTTACAACTAAAATTTCTACTTCTTCTCTATCTTCTTCTGTTGCTTCTAATTCCTTATCTTCATTAAATTTAAACTTTTTAATATCAAACCCAATACCTCTAAACAAACAATAAATAATAAAGAAATATTGTGGTATATAAAGAATTAAAGACATATCACGGTAATTTCTTGTTGCTGCTGAGGAGATTATATCAAACTGAATATCATTTAAAATACCATAAGACATAGTTAGGGTTATAAAAGCAATTAAATAATAAATAATCAAAAAAACATAAAATCTTGTTGGTTTCTTCTTTGTATACATTAAAAAATAAACTATAGTAGCAATACCTAATATTAAAATAATCGCTCCATACATAAAAAAGTTTATATAATAAGCAGCTAGATTATTTACTACTGGCAGCCTTCCTCCACCAGCAAAACTTTGAAAGAAACTAATCAATGCTGTTGTTTTAAATGCGAAATATATTGCCAACAAAGCAATTAACAGATGAATAAGGCGAAAATATTTTATTAAAAAGGCATATGGCTTTCTCAAAATCATGAGTATCCCTCTATTCTTCTATGCCCTTATTATAACATAACTATTTATTCTTATAAACTACCATTTGTCCTGATAAAAGATAAATCGTCTGATTATCTTCTAATAAAATATCTTTTCTCGTGCCAAATAAATCAGAAACAGTATCTAGTGTATCTCCTTCTTTAGTTATGTAATAAGAATAACCGCTCTTAGGAATCAATAATTCTTGATTCTTATAAATATAATCACTTCTTTCCATGCCATTTAAATTCGCTAACAGCTCTGGATTAATATTATATTTTGAAGCTATATTATATAACGTATCTCCCTCTTCATTTCTTTTAAAAAAGTAATAATCAGGTCCTTGCATCGGAACAACAATTTCTTTTCCCCTTAAGAATTGGTCTGCATAAGGAAGATTATTTATATCCTTTAAAAACTGGGTATCAGTATTAAATTTTCTCGCAATTAACTCAATATTATCCGTTTCCTCAATTACATATTTATCAAACAAAAAAACCACTCCTCTAAAGTATTAATATGTAGTTTTATCGCTTTTGTTAATAGATGAATATCATATTAAGTTGATTAAAGTGCCATTCAAAATACTGCATTAAAAGAATTTCTCCCCAAAATGGATTAAAAGCATATAACTTATCTTCATATAAATAATATATTGTATCTCTATCTTGATGCACAATTTCCACATTAAGTAAATCTGATACTCTCACCCCTGCTCCTGATGGAAATGTTAATATGAGTTTTCCTTCTACTACATTGTAATTATAAAGACTAAAAAACGTAAATTTTTGCTCTCTTGCTTCCAATGTACTCAAAGGAACATTTTCCCAACCATTTCTATAAATTCTAGGGCTTCTACCCTCTTCATTAACAATCCTCATTCGCTTTCTATGGGGAACAATTTCTAATTGATTTCTTGTTTTGGTATCAAATATATAAAGACTATTTCCAACCGAACCCATTGCGTAAGCAGTAAAATATATTTCATAATCAAGGTCCCATTTCTCATGTTTTCCAGTCCTCATATCAATTATAAACGCCGATTTAAATGTATGGTCATTACTATAATTAGGAATAAAAACTTGATTATTAACCATTCCCACTAAAGGCATATCATATACATCTCGATTAAATAAATCAATTTTCCTTTTTTCATTCTCACTTACATAATAAAAACCTCTATAATGCCTTACTAAATAAGTATTCCCCAAATAAGCAGATATCTTTATACCCTCAAAACTATCATTTATCGATTCATTCTCTTGCTTATATAAATCATTTAATTTAGTATTTCTAATCAACGAAAAACTTACTCGCTCATCACCCTTATAACATAAAGGATAAGAATCAGTATTTCGCAATCTTGGTAAGATACACTTTATATTATCTTCTCTAAATTCTTCTATATCAATAATCAAATGTCTTCTTCTTTGATAACTCATTTCACTAACAAAACTAAACTCATATTTATCTAGAGAAATAACAAAATAATAATATTCTTCTTCTTTAAAATATTTTTCTACTACTGTATAATCACCTATCATGTAAGTTACTTCATACTCTTTCGGCATTAAATAAAAAACAAAGAAAAGAATAAAAGCAACAAGAATTAAACCAATTAATAATACTAACTTCTTCAATACTACTACACCTATATCAATTTTAGCATTATTAAAGTATTTATTTCAACTATCTAAATTTTGGTATTTCAGTTTGTAAAGTAAATTAAATCATTCCATATCTAATAAGTACATCTTCTAAGTATTCCCCAGATTGTATTTTTATTTTTCTTTCCTCGGCTTCTAAATCATCTATCCAATTATCAAAATTAGTGCTAATTTTTGATATAAAAGCTTCATTGTTACCTCTAGCAATATATCTATCTATAAATTCTCGCTTACACTGTTTTGTAGGAAAACAAACAAAATATTCACAACCGTTTTCTTTTAGGCAATCTCTCACATTTTCACTTTGCGATATCAATACAATGTCATATTTAGTAGCTTTAGTCATGATTTCTTTAATATAATTTAAAGGCCACAATGGATTTTGAGTTCTTTCTGTTATTCCTTTTCTTTTTTCCTTATTCATTTCTTTAATTATATTATTTTTATATATCCATTTAAAATCAGAAGATTCTAAATCAATAATATTCGGATATTTTTGTGCTAATGCACTTTTTCCAACACCTGCAAAACCACTTATAATTAAACTTTTTGTCATTATAATTCCTCTTCCACTACAAATATTATAACACTTATAATTTATTAACAACTTTATCTTTAGAAAGAATATAACCAACATATGCGAATAGAATACCACCGACAATAAATATATATTTAATACTTACTATATCAGCTAGGGGTCCAAAAACAATCATCGCAAGAGGCATAACTGCTCCACCAATGAGTTGCATTAAAGAGAATGTTCTCCCATACATTTCTGGCTCGATATTTTCTTGCATTAAAGTTAATGCTGGAGTATTAAATATTGGTAATGTTATTCCTAAAATTCCACTGATAATTAAATATATTGCAAAATTAGGTGCTAAACCTAAACCTATGGAGAATAACCCACAAAGAATACATCCTAAACTAATCGTTTTAACTCTTCTTTTATATCCACCCCAAGTAGCAATTAAAACTCCTCCAACAATACTACCAACAAAGAAAGAAATTTCCCCAACTGATAATCGCCATGCTTCAGCACCAAACACTCTTGTTACAAACAAAGGAGTTAAAACTGCTAATGGAGTAATCAATATATTAAATATAATTGAGTATTTAATTAACTTTCGAATAAGTATATTTCCTTTAGTATATATTATCCCTTCTTTAATCTCATTAAATACTTTCTCTTCACCATTATCTTTCCTTTTATGCTGATGTTTAACAAATGCAATGAATGATAAACCAATAATAGCAGTAATTAAATCAACAAACATAATCGGTCCTAAAGAAAACATACTAAGCAATACCCCTGCTGCTGCAGGAGAAAATACTAACATTATCGATTGAATAGTAGTACTGATTCCATTAACCCTCATTAACTTTTCCTTCGGAACAAGTTCTGGAATAAAAGCTGTCGCCGTTGGAGCTTGAACACCTGCACCAAAAGAACGAATAATTAAAGCTATATAAAGTAACCAAAGATAATCCATTCCTAAAATAAATAATATCGCAATAATTGAAGTAGCGATAGCTATTGCACTATCAGATAAAATAATCAACATCTTCTTACTATAACGATCTGCCCATACCCCAGCAAATAGAGTGACTAATATCTGAGGTATAAAACCACATAAAGTAGCAACCATCATCTGAATACCAGATTGCGTTTCTAAAGTTATATACCAAATAATCGCAAATTGAACCAAAGATGAACCAAAAATAGTTAATGCTTTACCAATTAAATAAAGACTAATATTCTTTTTCCAGTTTTTTTCTATTTTTTTCATAACATACTTCCTAACACTTTTACCATTCTATCATTATAAATCAAAATAAAAAACTGTTTTATAACAAGTGGTTATAAAACAAATGTAAGTGGTTAATTATACTATATGAAAGACTATATAATTTTATAGCTTTTATCAAATTTGGTGCGAAGAAAGGGATTTGAACCCTCACAGCCTAAGCCATAGCGCCCTCAACGCTACGCGTCTACCAGTTCCGCCATCCTCGCATGTGCCTGTTTAAAGCAACTTTAATTATATCAAACTTTAATTGATAATGTTTTTATTATTTTCCTAACAGCCCTGCCAACCAATTAACAAAGCATTTCCAATTTGAAGAAACCGTACACATATGCTTGCAATTTGATTTTGATTCGCATGTGGTGCAACAAATAGTTTGCCCACAAATTTTTTTCCTGCATTTTGCCATATTGACAGTATCTCCTTACCTGATTATATTTTATCATACTCACTATATTATTTAACAGCTCAAAAAACATAACCTTATTTGCGTCTCAAATTAATAAATTTGTTTGTAATTTGGTGTGAATTTCATTTGTCATTTGTTTGTCAGTCTTAATAACCTTAAATATAGACATTTTTAAAAATTTCCCTTATAATTTTATTATACGGGGGTTTAAAAAGAAGTAAATGAATATGTCTTTGAACCTATTTATTTGCAGTATTTAAAGATAGGAACCTATTCATGGCTAAAAAAAAGCGTTTAAAATTCTTTAAAATTTTTATTGGAGGCCTCATTGGACTATTTTTGATATTTTTTTCATTCCAAACATTTGCAAGGCAAATCAATAATAAAATTACATTCAACGATGTTAAATTAACATGGCAAAGAGGTTCATCGACACATGAATTTTTTCGTGTCGGCGATATGACCGGACCAAATCCATTTTTTAAACATACTGATGTATTTTCTTTTAATATCGGTTGGGCAAGTTCTGAGCCGCTTTCTACAGGTGAGTTTTTTACTTTTAATGTACCTAGAGCCTTTTCTCATGCTCCCTCCGGTGGCTTTGATATAATCGGACCCGGGAATACAGTTTTAGGAAAAGTTACTTTTTCACCTACTGCGGACATTAATACTTCTTTAGCAACTGCCACATTTAATCAAAATGTTGAAGGATTGCCTAATCCATCAGGAGTTATAACAATAAACACCATTTTTAATCCCATTACTCCTTTAGGTGGCGAAAGCATTCACTGGAAATTTACCCTAGGTGGAACAACCCATGAGTATAGAGGACTATTTGAGCCATTGATGCCCCCTATCCAAATACCTCAACCAGAATCTGAAAGTTATGCGCCGGAGCCAATGCCAGAACCTGATGTCCATGAGCCAGATCCTTTACCCGTGGGTACAATTACTATTCGTAAGAATCTCGCCGGCTTTTTTGCCGACTGGGGTGTAACAACATCAAAAGTCTTCCAAGCCAGAGTAAGAGATGTATCAAACGGCTGTTACCTTCGTTTTAATCGCCAGGCAAATGGAACATTCCAAACTGATTTACACTATTGCGGCTCTGCTCCTACGTCTGATACTCGCGAATTAGTTGAATTTAGTGTTGCCAATTCTGCTTTACTGACGAATATATGGGCAGGTTCAAGATATGTTGTTGAAGAAATAGGAGGACATAATTACACAGCCACATCTAGCGGAAATAATGCTGTTGTTTCTTTAGGTGGAAATATGATTGTAACTATAACCAATACTTATGAACGTGGTACAGGTAATCTTGTTATCACTAAGAATCTCGCCGGCAGCTTTGCTGACTGGGGAGTATCGAAGTCAACAGTTTTCAGAGCCAGAGTAAAAGATGTTACCAACAATAATTATGTCTACTTTTTTCAACAAGCGGACGGAACATATAGAGCTGATGGAAATAGCGGTTCTGATGTTCCAGGAACAAATCCAAATGAATTAATTATATTCAGCGCTGACAGACCTGCAATACTAACTAATCTATGGTCAGACACAATTTATATCGTTGAAGAAGTACAGGGATCTTTCTTTGAAACAAGTTATATTGGTAATAGCCGATCGTTTCCGGAAAGTGGAAATATGATTGTAACAGTAACCAATACCTATGAACATGGATTAGGTAAGCTTGTAATAACTAAAACTCTTGTTGGTAAGTTTGCTTCACGTAATGTAAATGAATCAACAATATTCAGAGCCAGAGTAAAAGATGTAACTAATGATAATTATTTAATATTCAAAACTACTCCGGAAGCTGATGGAACTATTAGATGTGTTGGAAATGATGTTGATGGACTAAGTGAAAATTTTACAGGCCCTACAACAGAATTTGTTGAATTTACTGCTCATGATTCTGTAATAATTTCAAACCTTTGGGCAAACATTATTTATAAAGTTGAGGAAGTAGAAGGCCATTATTTTCAAGCAAGTTATCGTGGTAACAGCAATTCATTCGGTGAAGGTGAAAACATTGTGGTAAATATAACTAATCTGTTCCGTACCGATGACGAACTTCGGGGAGATGATTCATTAAAAAATCCTTCCACCGGAAGTGCAAGGTTGCCTTTTATAATTCTCACTTTAAGCATGATAACAGCAATAGGAGTAATTTATATAACTTCAAGAAAAAATAAATTCTATAAAATTTAGTAATTTACTATATAACTTCTCAACTCAAAATCTAATGTGCCACTCTCTACTCCATTAATAATAATTGTTATTGAGTGAGTCCCAGAATAATGTTTTCTTGTACTTACATCTTCAAATGAATGCTTTCTAGTATATTTTTTACTTTCATTTGCTTTAAATGAAATCTCTGATAATTGAAATATTTTTCTATTTCTTTTGCCGTTTGATTTAACGTAGTCAATTCCATATTCCAGTCTTACTTTAGTTGCTTTTTTTGTTGAAATTGTAAATGAAAAATTAATGTTTTCTCCAATTTTAATTTGTTTTTCATTTAATTTAAAATCTTTTATCTCTATGGATGTAGTATCACTATATCCAAATATAGCTAATGCATCAGGATTGCCTTTCTTAAGTAGAGTTCTACATGCATGTTTTACTATCCAATCTGTTTTATCGTTTTTACCATACCAATCCTTAGCAATTTTAATAACTAAGTCTGGATGCGTTTTAGAAATATCATTCAAATTATTAGCAACACTTTTTCTTACAAATAAAGATGAATCATTTTTTAATTCTTCTAATATAGGTAATATCGGCGTTGGATCTTCTTTATATTTTGGTAATGCACATCCCCAAGGTAGTGCTGGTCTGCACCCCTCACTGGATAGTCTTCTACGGTGTTCATTCTCATCTTTAGACCAAGCATACATCTGGGTCATCATTTTTTCTTCATAATTAATAATGAAAGGTCTAACAGCAAATTCTGAAGACATATACTCAGTGTATCTTCCTAAGGCATCTATAGATATATCTAAATTTTCTTCATCAGTTCCATAAACTTCAATAAAGTCATTAAAGCTCATAAGAGCAAAGCCTTCGTATTTACCAATTACTCTATCAATAATACTTATAGCTTCGCTATATTCTGATGGTAAATACTCACCTAAATTTAAAGTAACTTGTCTCCCTCTAGCTTTTAATTCTAAATCTTCCCATGTTTCATCCATTGTTGATTTCAGAAATTCTTCCACCTTAAATGAACTATATACCGATTTAATAGCTTCTGCAAACTCTCGAAGTGACTTAGGATTTAACATGTTCTTTAATGGAACACCTTTTTCTATCATATAAACAATTCTCCTTTATTGATTATATTTTATCATAGTAGATAGATATAATAAAAATTAAGAAATAAACTAATTCTAAAATGACAAAAACCCTTTAAATAAAAGAGTTTGATTCAATAAATGGTGGAGTCGACGGGAATTCAACCCGTGTCCAGAATATCCTTATATACAACCGCTACAAGTTTAGTTAGAATTAATTTTACTAATATATTGGCTCTAACACACCATCTATAATAGCTAGTTTAGATAAGTTTTCGCTATTATTCCCTAAACTGGTTTAATAGTATAGCTTATATTATGAACCTCTAATCCCTTCTCATAAGCAAAGAAAGGTAGAAGTCTCCCTTATCGCTTAAGCGTATGAAGGAGCGAAATTATAACTATCGTTATTTAATTTTTCGTTGCATGTAAGGTATAGCTTACCACTTGCTGCCATATTAAGGAATACACTGTCGAAAGCAATGCGACCCCATGGACTGAAATTATAACATAAAAAGTTATTGTTGACAATAAATAATGTGTGTGTTAGTATAGAAAACATTCATTTTTAAAGGGGGATTTATTATGAAAAATAATACGAAGGAAAATGAAATTTTACAACTAATTGAAAATTACAGAAAGGCTTTAAATAAAAGGCTTAAGGAAACTAAAGTAGATAGTGAAGAACATCAGATGTTAAATGATGAGTTTAATTATGTTCAAAAACTAAAAGAGGAGATTAATGGCTTATTAACATCAATTGATGAGAAAACTAAAACTCTTCATAAGGAAGCTTTAGATCATGAAGAATTTATTAAACTAACAGATAAAATAAAAACTCAAAGAGAACAGGTAACAGATTTAATAAACAATAATAAAGAACATATTCAATCAAGTATTGATAATTTAAATGATGAAGAAAACAAAATTTATAACAAATCAACTGAAAGACTTCGTGCTAAGAACTCTGGTACAGCAAAATTTATAGCAGGAGCAGCTGCTATAGGTATTGTTGGAGGTATGGCAGGTAGTGCTATAGCTGATTGGTTAAAAGGAAATAGAAATTCAGAAGATATAGATTTAACTTCTGAAACAGCTATAGAAGTAACTGTTGAAACTCCTGAAACTACTGTTGTTATTGATACTAATATAAAAGACAATCAAGTTAAAGAAGAAATTGTCATTGAAGAAAAACAAGAAGTCGTTGAACACAATGTACCATTCGTATCAACTCTAACTTTTGATGAAAGAGTAGATCTTTATTACAAAAACATAACAAATGCTAATATTACTAGAGAAATGGTAGCTGATGTGTTTCATGTATTAGATGGAAACCCTCTACAAAACGACTATACTTTAGTAGAATTTTTAATCATGATTGATGAAGTAACTATGGCAACTAATGATAACGCGATAGCATTTCAAAATATTACAGGAGAAAACTTCCCAGTAGATAGAGAAATTAATATCATTCCATTTAATCTATTTACAAGCAACGAACGTATCGCACCTTTATACGATGAAATTAATGAACTTATTACAACAATTTTAACTATTAAAGAAAAATCAAACCCAGAGGTTATAGCTGCAGCCGAAAGATTACTCTACATTTGGGCAACATCATATGGCTTTGCTGGTCAGAGATTTGAAATGACAAATGGTAAAGAAATTAATAAATTTGATATTGCTAATCCAGGCGATAATTATATATATCATCGTACAATGTTAAATATGGCAAGTATTATTCAAGCAGTTTTAGGAAGTGAATTTGGCTATGTAATTAGTGTTGATGCTGATGCTAAGAATTTTCATGCTGTATTCGGCGATGAAGAGTTTAAAGCAGAACTTAAAAAGAATGCTTATGATTTAGATAAACTTATTGAATCAAGAATAAATCAAGAAGAAGAGCTTAACTTTACTGTTAAACAATTTAACTTTAATGATGAAAATCAAAAAATTATGATTTATCCAAATTATGCAGCACCTAGAGAAGTAAATTATCGTACTATTAAACCTGGTGACATCGTTGATTTAACTCCATTCATATATACTATTCCAGGACAATTATTAAGTCCAGATAAAACTCATATGGAAGACGTTCAATATAGATTAATTGATTTAATTAGAATGATTAATGAACCAGGATATCAAGATATGATAGAAAACCCTGTATTATGTACAGATCTAGCTGATGCCCAGACACCTCTTATGGTTAATGAATTCACTTATTCTTTAACTGTATTACTTCTTCAAGAAATTGCTAGAGGAAACATAAAAGATTTCGGACCTGAAACAGTATTAGCAGCTTGCGATTGCCCAGAACATGATTGTGCTACATTAACTTTAGGAAGAAATTAGGAGGTAGATTATTTTATGTACGAATCAAAAAGAAAAAGTATTAATTGGAAAGAGTTAGGAATTAAAGTTATTCTTTTAGCTATTGGTTTATTCGTAGTTTACCTACTAGTTCCAAAATTTGATTTAAGTCCATTCTATGACCGTATTTTCAATGAAAATGTAGGTATAATGGAAAGAGCTGCAATGGCTCATTACACAATTGACAGAATGCCAGAACATATCGGCGAATCTCATCGTATGACTCTACAAGAAATGCTTAATGCTAAAATGATTCTTCCGTTTGTGGATAAAGATGGTAAATTCTGTGATGGTGAAAAAAGTTTTGTTGAAATAACAAAAATTGATGATCAATTATTCACTTTAAAAGTTCAACTAAGTTGTGGTGCAAGAACTGACTTTATAATCCGAAGTATTGGCTGTTACGATGTCTGTAGAATTGTAGCTCTAGAATATGAACTTCGAAGACCAAGAGAAGGTTTTAGATATGTTTGTCCTAGAGGTTATGTAAGAAATGGCAATCAATGTCATAGAACAGGTACTACAAGAACACCAGCTACACCTATTAAAGGTAATAATAGAGTTGTAATAACTGATGCTCTAAGAAGAGATGGAGAAACAATTACTCAAACAGCTCAACCAAATCAGAATACTACTCCTGGACGCCATACTTGTTCAGCAGGACTTACGCTAAGTGGAGATAGATGTATTGCAAGTTCATCTTCTTCTGTACCAGCTACACCACAAACAACTACTCAAACTCAAGCAGCTACTGCACATACATCTACCCAAACTCAAGCAGCTACTGCAAGTTCATCTACTCAAACTCAAAATGCAGGCTTAAGTGCATGGAGATTTGTAACAAGTTATCGAAGAACTTCACCTATGACTACCTACACAAGAACACTTGAAAGATTAGTTGCTAATGGAACTACATCTGAATTCACTTGTGGAAATCCAATAAACTGTCCAGTAAGACAAACATTCTGGCACTATAGATATTATCAAAGAAGTTATACCTGTCCAGCAGGATGGTCTCTAAGTGGAAGTACTTGTAGACAAACAACTACTACTCATAGTTGCCCAGCAGGATGGAATAGAAATGGTACTACATGTACTAGACCTGTTACTACTCATAGTTGTCCAGTAGGATGGTCTCTAAGTGGTTCAACCTGTCTAAGAAATGTTACTACTCATGTCTGTCCAGCAGGATTAACTCTAAGCGGTACTACATGTATAGCTTCAACATCTACAAATGTACCAGCTACTTGGGTACCAGGAACAACTACATGGAGTTGTCCAGCAGGATTTACTCAAAGTGGTACTGGAGCAAATACTAGATGTACTAGAACTTCAACTGGTGAAGGAGAATGGTACTGTGCCGATGGAGAAGCAATATTATTTAATACTAATAAATGTGCTACAAACATCAAAGGTGGTATCATCAGATATGAATGTCCTGATAAAAGAGATGTCCTAAAAGGTGAGTGGTGTTATAGAACTACAACCACTGGCACAATTCCAGCAACTAGACAAGCTACAAGAACATGGGAATACAAATGGGATAGAAATAGAAATCTTGAAGGTTGGGAACCAACCGGTAAATCTAGACCTGTAAATGGTCAACCATCATGTAATAACTCAAACAATATTCATATCCCAAATAACAACTCAAGCAATAACTTAAAATAAATTAAACCAAGAAAATTCTTGGTTTTTTATATTTATTAACTTCTAAGTTCTGCTCCAAACTTTTTATTTAAACGTTCAAATACTTGGTTAGCATAATTATCGATTTCTTCTGATGTTAATGTTTTCTCTAGCGAACCAATTAATAATCTTAAAGTAATTGATTTTTTACCATCTGGAACTTGTTCTCCTTTATACTCATCAACAAAATATACATCTTGTAATAAATCATCTGATATTTCAGTTATAATTTCAAGTATTTTTTCCCATTTAATTCCTCCATCAACTAATAAAGATAAATCATATTCTGTCATTGGATATTCTGGTAATTCTACAAATTTATTTGTTCTAGAAGGATAAGGTTTTAGACTATCTATATCAAGTTCAAATATTATTGTTATATTATTTTTAATTCCACATTCAAGGGAAACTTTCTTTGCTAACAGAGCTAAATTACCTATAGCTTTTCCATCATGACAAATATTTAACCATACTACATCATCTGCCCATATCGGTTTTTCCTTTTTTTCAAACGTTATTGTTTCAGTATGAACATAGCGAGGAAGAGCTTCAATAACTCCTTTTACTTTTCTAAATAATGAATCTAAATCTTTTGGGTCACAAACGTAAGCTCCAGCAACATTTCGCTTCCATGAAGGAAGTGATTCTTTTGGGTCATATTTTGTACTAAAATCACTATCAAAGAAAACTTGAGTTGATTCAAATATAGCAAATTCATTGAAAAACCTTAAATTTTCACTAACTGCCCTACATAGATTTGGAATAAGTGAACTTCTTATAAAACGTTCATCAGGAGATGGAGGAGTAGCAAGAGATAGCATTCCATTAGTACTCACCAATATAGCTTTTAAATACTCTTCATTAACCCAAGGATATGTAAATATTTCTTGCATTCCACATCTAAATGCTAAATATTCTCGCACTTTTCTATCTAAATCAATATCAAGTTGATTTATCGCTCCATTAAAAGCTGTTTCTATTGGAGTTGCTTCAAAATTTTCAAAACCATGAATTCTAGCTATTTCTTCTAAAATATCATCAGGTATAGAAACATCTCCTGTTGAACGCCATGTTGGGGATGTAACATGCATTATATCACCGTTAATATCTACCTCAAAACCAAGACGTTTAAGAATAGAAGTTATTTCTTCATTTGGAATTCTTTTTCCAAGACGCTTCTCTAACCAATCAAGGGAAACTTGGATTTCACTCCTTTTAAGTTTTTCTAGATAATTATCTTGATATCCAGTAATTGTCATATTCGGATAAATTTCTTCCAGCATTTTCATGGCCATTGATAGAGCAATATCACATCTTTCTGGATCAATACCCTTTTCATATCTAATTGCTGATTCTGTACGCACTTCATAACGAGTAGCTGTTTTTCTAATACCAATAGGTTCAAAATTAGCAACTTCTAGAATTACTTTGTTTGTATTATCTAATACCGAATCTTTTTCTCCACCCATAACTCCCGCTAAACCAACTGGGCCTTCTATATCAGCAATAACTAAATCAGATTCAGAAAGAGTTAATTCATTACCATTTAAAAGGAGTAGTTTTTCATCTTTTTTTGCATTTCTAACAATTATTTTATCTTTTATATTATCGGAATCAAAAGCATGAGTTGGTTGTCCTGTTGCTAACATTACATAATTTGTTATATCAACAATAGCATTAATTGGATGTACTCCAACACTCCAAAGTAGCTTTTGAACTTCAAAAGGTGAAGGCTCTACTGATAATCCTTCAATTTTAACCCCAATATATCTTGGACATAAAGATGGATTATCTATATTAACCAACTCTGATTTAATAGAAGTTTCAAATGGAACAAATTCTTTTAGAGGTAAATTATATAAAGCAGATATTTCCCGAGCTATGCCATAATGACCCCAAAGATCTGGTCTATTAGTTAATGATTTATTATCAATTTCTAAAATTGTATCATCAATTCCTAGGGCCTCTGCCAGTGGGGTTCCTGCCTTTGCATCAAAAGATGATAAATCAACTATCTCATCTTCATCTTCAAATGGAAATAAATCAAATAAACCTATTTCCGAAGAAGCGCAAATCATCCCATAACTTTCTACATCACGTACTTTTGCAATGCCTAGCTCTACAAGTTCTCCTTCTCCATGCCAACGAACCATTGCTCCAGGAAGGGCGACGGCGACTTTCATTCCTTCTTCTAAGTTACTCCCACCACAAACTATTTCTTTAATATTTCCACCGATATCTGTTTTACATAACTTTAGTTTATCGGCGTTAGGGTGAGGAAGCACTTCTTTAATAACTCCAACTATCATCTTATCAAATTTAGAAGCTAATTCAGTAACCCCTTCTACTTCTACTGTCGACATAGTTAAATCAAAAATGAGCTTTGATACTTCTAAATCTTTTGGTAATTCTACATATTCTTTTAACCATTTTAACGATAATTTCATTTTCTTTCCTCCTACTTAAATTGCCTTAAAAATCTAAGGTCTGCACCACGGAATAATCTTACATCATTAATTCCATAACGCATCATAACTAAACGATCTAAGCCAACATTTATATAAAAACCTGTAAATTCATCAGGATCTAGTCCTGCAGCTCGAAGAACATTTGGGTGTGGAGTTCCTCCTGGCATTATTTCTATCCAGCCGACATTTTTACAAACACTACAACCTTTTCCTTCGCACACTAAACATCCCATATCAATTTCAAAACCTGGTTCAACAAAAGGAAAGAACCCAAGACGCATTCTAACTGGTACTTCTCGACCAAAAACTTTTGACAATATACTTTGAATCATTATTTTACCTGATGAAAAAGTAAAATCTTTTTGAACAATTAATGCTTCATATTGAAAGAAATCTCTCTCATGTCTAGCATCAGTTGTTTCATTACGATATACTCTTCCTGGATAAACAAAACGATAAGGTGGTTTATGAGTCTGCATATAACGTACACTAGCACCAGTAAGATGTGGACGTAAGCAAAGTCTTTCTCCCCCTTTTCCTGTTTCATGACCCCCTAGCCAGAAAGTATCCATGCTCTCTCTTGCTGGATGATCATCAATAAAATTTAAATTATCAAAAGCATAAAGTTCACTTGTTATTTCTGACTCTTCAAATATCTCAAATCCCATTGAACGAAAAGCATCATTTAAGTCATAACACATTTGAGTTACTGGATGAAGTGCTCCTTCTAGTGGTAATATCCCTGGAATAGATGTATCAAAACTAGGAGATACTTCTGCTCCTTTAAGATTAATCTCTTCTTCTTTTTCTTCTATTATTATTGTTAAACGCTTTTTAATTTCATTAGCTTTCCTACCTATCTCAGAACGCAGATTCGCATCAAGATTAGGTATATCTTTTAATATATTTTGTAATTCTGATTGCTTCCCAATTAAAGATGACTTTATATTTTGTAATTCTGCTATCGTCTTTACATCAATTATTTTCTTTTCTCCATCAGTTAATATTATTTCTAATTTTTCTTTCATTTTTTTCTCCTCCAACAAAAAAATTTCTATTCTTTGGGACGAATATTATCCGCGGTACCACCCAAATTCTAGAAATTCTAGCATCTTTGTAATAGAATTAACGCTTTCTATTAAACGTTTAAGACTCAAATAAGGTGAATTTCGTTTAAAGTTTTAAAGCGCTCTCAACCTAGACACTTTTCTCTGTTTCTTTTTAAACTACTTAAACACTTATTTTCAACATCCTAAATTTTCTTTATTTTATCATAAATTATTAATATAAACAATCTTAGTAATTTTCAGCTTTGATTTCCATATAAGCTTCTGGATGCTTACATGCAGGGCATTTTTCTAGTGCTTTATTACCGAAATAAGTAAATCCACAATTTCGACATTCCCAAACAACTTCTTCGCCTCTTTTAAAGACTACACCATCATTTATATTTTTAAGTAATGCCGAGTATCTTTCTTCATGTTCTTTTTCAATAGTGCCAACTTTTTCAAAAAGTTCTGCTAATTCATCAAATCCTTCGCTTCTAGCAACTTCCGCAAATTCTTTATACATCTCTGTCCATTCATAATTTTCACCATTTATCGCATCATGTAAATTTTCTATTGTTGAAGGAACACTACCACCATAAAGAGCTTTAAACCAAAGCTTAGCGTGTTCTTTCTCATTATTAGCTGTTGCTTCAAATATAGCAGCTATTTGTTCATAACCATCCTTTTTTGCTTGCGAAGAATAATAAGTATATTTATTTCTTGCTTGTGATTCGCCAGCAAAAGCTGTCATTAAATTCTTTTCTGTTTTACTTCCTTTTAATTCCATTCCATTCACTCACCTTTACTATATTATACATTAAATATCTTTAATTGCGTTAAAAAACTAATACTATTTAGTATCAGTTTTAAATTTTTTTATTATTGAGAATCCATTGAATCTATATTAGGTAAAAATCCTTCATTAACTACAATAGGTGCTGGTTGTGGACTAGGAACAGAATCTGTTTTTACTTCTGGTTTTGCCTCTTCTTTTTTTGCTTCCTTTGGCTCTTCAGCTTTAACAGGAGCTTTTGCTTCTTTAGGCTCTGCTTCTGGTACTTTCTCAGCAGATTTATCAGCAACAGGTGGTGTTTCCGAAGGTTTAATTACTGGCCCAGCTTTTGCTTCTTTAGGTGCTGGTGCAGGGGCTACTTCTGGTTTCTTTTGAATAAAATCTTTAAGTTCTGCAAGAATAGTCGCTGGTGTCATTTCAAATTGTTTACGATGATTTAATGCTGTAATTTTAACATTTAATTCTTCTAATATTGATTTATCCTTTGTTAAAGCAACAATATCTTTTTGCGTTTTCTTCTTTCTTGTTTTAATTCGATCATTTATTTCTAAAATCTCAGTATTTATTAAAGACATCTCATGTTCAATAGCTGGAATTCGTTCACTAGTAAGTATTGATGCTTCTTTAACTTCTTTTTGTTGTTCTTCTAACAGTTTTTGATAAATTTCTCTCGCAAATTCAACGTCAGATTCTTTTGTATCAAGAGCTAATTGTAACTCTGCTCTTCGCTCCGTTGAAGTATCTTCTTCAGAATCTTCCATAACTGCCTTATATTCTTTATACTTAGCTTCAGTATAATTTAGATACTCATTAGCATCTTTCACTCTTGCTGCAAAACCAAAACGCGAGTCAGTATCAATTTCTTCAATTAAAACATGTGCTGATTTTAACTCTTCAGTAAGAACAGCAATTCGCTTCTCTAAATGAGCAGTTCTTTTCTTTTCGAATTCATTATTTAACGTTTCATAGTCTCCAGTAGCTATTTTTGCCTCTAGTTCTTCTTTCTCCGCAATCAGGCGGTTTAATTCATCACCAATTGCTTTAGCTGATGCTTGATTGCCTTTTAAGTCCATATAAGGAATTTTTTCAACTTGGTCAAAAAGAACATTAACTTTAAGTAAAATTGCATCTTCCATTGCTCCACTAGCAATTAACTCTTCTATTTCATTAGCAAGCCATACTGGATCTTTTAAAATCTCTTCTTTTCTAGCTTCTAAAACTTCTATTTTTTCTTGCAATTTCTTTTTATCTTTAGCATCTTGTTCTTTTTCTTCGTGATTTTCATAATTCTTTTTACTACTTAGTTTTTTACGTAATAAAGCTAAATCTACATTGATTTTTTCTAATTTTTCTTCTAATTCTGTAATCTTAGTTGTAACTTTTAATAATTTATCTTGAACACTTTTATATCTTTTTTCTAACTCTTCTAATTCTTTTTTAAGGTTTTCTTGTCTTTCTTCTTCTTTTACAACAGCTGCTTGATACTTAGAAACTGATTTATTATTCGGATCACTTTCTGTTAAAGACTTTATTCTTACTTTAATTGATTCAACATAGACATGAGAATTATTTAAATTCTCTCTTTTTTGTTCAATTTGGGTATGAAGAGTTTCCTCTTCTTTCATAATCGCTTCTTTTTTAGCAACCTCTTCAGCCAACTCAGCTTCACTATTTATAATGTCAGTTTGAAACCCTAATTCACAAGTCGTATCTAACACATGTGCAACTGAATCAAAGTATTTACCTTCGACACTAGGAGCACTGAAAACTTTTAATTTGGCTTTATTTAATTCCAAATCACGATTTATAACTACTAATTCACTCTGTAGTGTTTCTATCACACTTGTTGAACCAGACATTGCTACAAAATGTGCGATTCTTTCTAATATTTTTGCTTTTTCCATATTATCACATTCCTTATTATTCTTCATAATAAATGATACCATATCCTATATTCATTTGCAAACATATTTCATTGATTTTTTCTTATAATTTCATAAGAGGTGGATTATGCATAACTTTCCTCCTAATATATCTCCTAGACTTCAAACTTTAACGTCAATAATTTTGGCTTATGCTTTTATTGATGACTTTACTGCTCAAGAACAAGTGGCGATTGGTAATTGGTTCCTCCAAATTGGACAGACTATGGTTACTATCGCTCAATTTCAAAAAGTTATTGAAGATAGAATAGAAGGTAATATAATTAATATTAATTCAAGACAATTTAAATGTGGAGGAAGTCCTTATATGAAAGACCCTGATTTAAAAGATTTTTATGAAAATATTTTCAAACAAGCAAGCGGTAGTGATTTTGAATATATTCAAGAAGCATTAAAAGTAGTTAATGAAAAAATAGAGCAATTAAAAAAAGAAATGGAAAATAAATAATCCATCTCTCTTAAAATATTTCCCGGGAAATATTTTTACACTAACTCTAATCTAACAGTTAACGCATCATCACCAATACGTTCTTTAAGTTTTATTATCCTTGTATAGCCGCCCTGTCTATCTTTATAACGAGGAGCTAACTCATCGAATACCTTTTTAACTAAATCTTTATCATTATGAAGAAATGCTAAGGCTTTTCTTCTTGAAACTAGAGTTTCTTTTTTACCATAGGTAATCATTTTATCAACAAATTTACGAACTTCTTTAGCTCTTGCTTCTGTTGTTACAACATAACCATTAGTAAGAACATCTTTAGTTAGAGAAGCTAAAATACTTCTTCTAATTCGTGTCTCTCTATTTAATTTTCTGTATTTCATGCTCTACCTCTTATTCTTTGAATTTAAGTTCCATTTCATGAACTTTATCAACCACTTCTTTTAATGATTTTTTACCTAGATTACGAATCTTAGTAACTTCAATTTCTTTCTTCGCAATTAAATCTTGAACCGTATGAATTCCTGCTCTTTTTAAACAGTTATAAGCTCTAACTGAGAACTCAATTTCTTCAATAGGTGTTTCAAGTGTCTTAGCAGTATTATCGACTTTCTTCTCTGCCATTAAACCTGATACATCACTAATTGTATTTAAATCAGTAATAATAGTTAAATGTTCAATTAGAATTCTTGCTCCTAATGCCATTGCTTCTTCTGGAGTCATCGCGCCATTAGTCCATACTTGTAAAACTAGTTTATCAAAGTTTTCATTCTGACCAACACGAGCATTTTCTACTTCATAGATAACTTTTTCAATTGGGGAATATAGTGAGTCTATAGCAATAACTCCAGCTTCATTTTTACCAAGTAATTTTTTATTTTCTGAAGCATCAACATAACCTTTATCGTTACCAACAGTCATTTCCATTTCAAGTCTTCCACCCTTAACAATATTAGCTATTTCTAAGTCTGGATTGATAATTTCAATATAAGCATCACATTCAATGTTTTTAGCTTTAACTACCCCTTCTTTTTCAGCAAGTAGTCTTATTACTTTATTCTCATCAGAATGATTCTTTAAGACAACACTTTTAAGTGCCAATACAATAGATGTTACATCTTCTGCTACTCCATCAATTTTTTGAAACTCGTGCATTACACCATCAATTTTAACTGATGTTATTGCACTTCCTGGCATACTTGATAAGAATACTCTTCTTAAGGCATTACCTAGTGTTGTTCCAAATCCTCTTTCTAATGGTTCAATTTCAAATCTTGCATAATGATTACTTTCTGCATATTCTGTTATTTTGTATTCTGGTTTTTCAAATCTTAACATATTCATCTCCTCTTTCTTTAATTTCTAGGTCTCTTAGGTGGACGACAACCGTTATGTGGTACTGGTGTTTTATCATTTATAGTTGTTACTTCTAATCCTGCTGCTGATAAACTTCTAATTGCATTTTCTTTCCCTGCCCCTAAACCTTTTGAAAATACTTCTACTTTTTTAACTCCTTGTTCCATAGCTGCTTTAGCTGCTGCTTCAGCAGCAAGTCCTGCTGCAAAAGGTGTTTTCTTTTTAGAACCCTTATAACCAATTGTTCCTGATGCTGCCCACGATAGGGCATTTCCTTGTTTATCTGTTATTGTTATTACTGTATTGTTATAAGTACTTCTGATATGTGCTTGACCTTCAGGTACATTCTTTTTAACTTTTCTTTTTCTACTATTATAAGCCATATTTATTATCCTTTCTACTTACTTGCCTGTTTCTTATTTGCAACTACTTTACCCTTACCCTTACGAGTTCTGGCGTTTCTACTTGTTCGCTGGCCACGAACTGGCAGGCCTTTTTTATGTCTTACACCTTCATAGCTGTTTATTTCCATTTTGTTTTTGATGCTTAACTGAACATCACGACGAAGATCTCCTTCAACTGTGTACTTTTCCACTTCATTACGAAGGGCAGTAACTTCGTCATTTGTTAAGTCTTTAACCTTTTTATCTCTAGGTACCTTTGTATTATCACAAATAGTCTCTGCTAAAGATCTACCAACACCATAAATAGCTGTTAAGCTAATACAAATATGCTTTTCTTTTGGTAAGTCAATATTTTTAATTCTTGCCATAGTTCCTCCTATCCTTGGGTTTGTTTGTGTTTTGGATTTTCACAAATAACCATAACCTTTCCTTTTCGTTTAATCACTTTGCATTTTGCACAAATTTTCTTTGCAGATGCTCTTACTTTCATTTTTTCTCTCCTCTTCTTTTATTTAATCTAATTATTTCTTTGAATTCTTCAAGTGGTAGTGGATTTGGTGCTATCATTCCTTCTCCATCTAAGTAATTTATTTCTTTATCTATATCTTCTTCAAACTCTCTTCTATAACATTCTTTCAATCCGCAACATTCTTCACCTTTAGGACAGATAGTGAAACCATTCGCTCTATATTGACAGCCTATTCCAAACCAATTCTCATGAGAACCATCATAAATATCTATACTTTCTATATCAACAGGTTTATCTATATCTAATTCCTGACTCATTGATAATTCCCATCCTGTATATTCTTTAAAAGTCAAAATCTTTCCAACTAATCTTGAATCAATAATAGTATCTTTTTTTTCCAATTCTTCTACCTTTTGTTCCAAATTATTCGACCCTTTGTTAAGTCATATGGACTAAGTTCAACTGTAACTGTATCTCCTGGAAGAATCCTAATCATATTCATTCTCATCTTCCCAGCAACATAACCAATTACTGTATGTCCGTTTTCTAAGGTAATTAAATAATCATTCCCTTTTAAAACTTCTGTAACTTTTCCTTCAACTTCTAATTTTTCTTCTTTTGCCAAATTCTCACGCTCCTGTTAATATTTTGTAACTATTCTTTGTTACTAAGACTGTGTGTTCAAAGTGAGCCGCCTTACTCTCATCTCTAGTTGCTATTGTTTGATTATCTTCTAGAACCCATACTTCATGACTTCCTAAGGTAAACATCGGCTCTATGGCCAGTGTCATTCCTTCTTTTAATTCTTCGCCCTTATCTTCACTTCCAAAGTTGGGTATATCTGGATCTTCATGTAATTCTGTTCCTATGCCATGTCCAACGAGTTCTTTTACTACACCTAGTTTATATTTCTTAGCTATACTTTCAATCCTAGCACTTATATCACCAACTCTTGCTCCTGGCTTTACTTCTTTCAAACCTTCTTCTAGAGCTTCTTTAGTTCCTTTGAGCAATCTTTCATCATCTTTAGACTTATCTCCTATTATATAAGTTCTAGCTGCATCAGAATGTATTCCTTTATATTCTACTCCAATGTCTATTGATACCACATCGCCATTTTTTAATTTTCTCTTCCCTGGTATCCCATGAACAACTTCTTCATTGATAGAAATACATATACTTTTTGGAAATCCCTGATGTCCTTCAAACGATGGCTTACAACCTTTACTTTTTATAAATGACTTTGCTATTTCGTTTAACTCTTTTGTTGTTATTCCTATTTTTAAATGGTTCTCTAGAAGTTTATGACATTCATTATTTATTTCTCCAGAGATAGTCATTAATTCTATTTCTTCTTTTGTCTTTATCTTAACCATTTATTCCTCTAAGATAAGTTTCAATTCTTTATAAGTATCTTCTGCTTCCTCTTCAACTTTAACTTCTCTTAACGCCCCACGACTTTTATAAAAATCTAAAATTGGTTGGATATTATCTAAATAAGTTTCAAATCTTTTGTTAAATGATTCTTCGTTGTCATCTCCTCTTTGTTCTAACTCACTTTGACACTTATCACAAGTTCCTTCTTCTTTAGGTTTTAGCTTATCATTATATCTATTATAAGAAGAACCACAAGTATTACAGGTTATTCTGCCTAAGGCTCTTTCCATCGCCATCTCTTTTGAAACGTTTAGAAATATTGCGATTAAACTGGTAATATTTAATTCATTTAACATTGTCTCTAGCGTTTCTGCTTGTTCTAGTTTTCTTGGATATCCATCTAGAATAAATTTTCTATCTCCAAGTTTTTCAATAGCACTCCTGAGTAATTTATTAACAATCTCATCACTTATTAACTCTCCTGTTGTTAATCTTTGTTTCATATCGCGTCCAAATGGCGTATCTTCTCCAGCAACTTCTCTTAGAAGGTTTCCTGTAGATATATGCTTATAGTCAAACTCTGCAACTAACAAATCACTTTGAGTACCTTTCCCTGCAGCTGGAGGAGCAATAAAAATTATATTTTTCATTCTCTCACCTACCTTTAGGCCTTTCAGATATTAACTCCAGAAATATTTGCTTAAGTTCTTCTTCATTATCAACCATTGCTGTAAAATATTCTAAATAACTTTCTGGAAGGATATTTTCTGGTTCATCATCTGCTGCTAATAAACATTCGAGTTCTTGAAATTGATCTAATTTATCAAAGAATTTCATTATCAAAGAAAAATCCTTTTTAAATGCTTCTAAATTTGTATAATGTGCTATTGATGGTTTTTCAGTTTCAACATTTTTTTCTAATTTAGTTAAAACATCTTCTTGTTCAGCATTTATTACTTCATATTCTGTATCAGAAAATATTTCTATATACGAATCTAATAAATTAAGAATTATAATATTTTTCATTAAAAATCTTTCCTTTCATTAACTAGTAATAATTTATTTTCTATTTCAGTAACTTTAGTTTTTCCGTAAAGAGTTTTGCATGCTTCTAGAATATATTTAATGCATTCTAGAGTAAATGTATCTTCTAAAGTTTCTTTTGGTGATTCATCTATTATGCTTTTCATTTTGAACCTCTCTTAATAAATTCTTCTGGGGTTATTGTCTCAAATGGATGTTTAAAAAATTCTGGTTTTAATGAACTTATTGTTGTTGTAATAATCGTTTTTAATTCTGCTACTTCTTTTCTTAGTTCCCTTATTTCTTTCAATTGTTCTTTATTTTGCTCTTCTAAAGTTTCTTTGAGAATTCTTAAAAGCGATAGTTCATTCATGGTCTCACCCTCTTAGTTCTTTTATAACTTCTACTAACTAGAGAACTTTCTAACTGCTTGTAGGTTTCAATGGCAACCCCAACAACAATTAATAATCCTGTTCCACCCAGTGTTACACTAGTAGGAAGTCCTGAGAAAGCAGAGAAAACAATTGGTAATCCTGCAATAATAACTAAGAATGTTGCTCCAACTATTGTTAGTTTTCCTAAAACATTTGATATATGCTTACTTGTCTCCGCTCCTGGTCTTACTCCAGGTATATATCCACCATTTTTATTTAAATTCTTCGACATATCCTCTGGATTCATTTGCATAAATGTATAGAAATAGGCAAAGAAGAATATTAGTGCTATATAAAGGAAGAAACCAGTTAGTGAAGTATAATCAATATAATTATTAATAAAATTGACTGCTCCTTCATTTCCCATAAATGTTGCAATTGTAATTGGTACTGTAATTAACGTTGATGCAAAGATAACTGGAATAACACCTGCTGA
>Ga0131853_10000589_pt1 | contig 65810 bp, 64 predicted proteins | sample TergutLab28metaG_FD_92764 | JGI IMG/M metagenome (GOLD analysis project Ga0131853, IMG submission 92764) | Labiotermes labralis P1 segment gut microbial communities from Petit-Saut dam, French Guiana - Lab288 P1 (version 2) (version 2) | ecosystem: Host-associated > Arthropoda: Insects >... | reverse complement strand
ATATGGCGCAGTATGTTGCTGTGCGTCAAAACATGCCGGTCTGCATTTTCAGCCTCGAAATGTCAAAAGAGCAGCTGGCAACAAGGCTTTTATGTGCTGAAGCTATGATAGATTCTCAAAAGCTTAGAAACGGGGATTTGTCGGATGAAGATTGGGAGAGTATTTTTAATGCTGTTGACTCATTATCAAGAGCTCCGCTTTACATAGACGATACGCCGGGTATAACTGCTAACGAACTTCGCGCAAAATGCCGTAAAATGAAGCTTGAAAAAGGGCTTGACCTTATTATGGTTGACTATTTGCAGCTTATGTCAGGTGGCAAAAGAACTAACTCGCGCCAAGAAGAAATTTCTGAAATTTCGCGCTCTTTAAAAGCTGTGGCAAGAGAAATTAACGCTCCTTTAATCGCGCTTTCACAGTTAAGCCGCGCTGTTGAATCAAGGTCGGATCACCGTCCTATGCTGTCGGATCTTAGAGAATCAGGCGCCATTGAGCAAGATGCCGATATCGTCACATTTTTGTATCGCGACGAATATTATAACCCGGAAAATGACGAAGCTCGCGGCAAGGCTGAATTGTTAATCTCAAAACAAAGAAACGGCCCGACAGGTACAGTACATTTAACTTGGCTGCCGCAATTTACAAAGTTTGGAAGTGCCGCAAAATGACTATTCGAGCTAGAACAGAAAATTATGAACTAAATAACTTATCATCGTACGCATTTAGAAGCTCTGAAACGAAAGGGCGTAAAAATCCATGTGATCCATGCGACGTCAGAACTGATTTTCAGCGTGATCGCGACAGAATAACCCACTCTAAAGCGTTTCGCAGACTTATGCACAAAACGCAAGTATTCATTTTCCCCGACAGCGACCATTGTCGTACGCGCCTTACACATACGATTGAGGTGTCGCAAATTTCTCGGGCAATTTCGCGCGCTCTTAAGCTAAACGACGATCTGACTGAGGCAATCGCGTTAGGGCATGATTTGGGGCATACGCCTTTTGGGCACATTGGCGAAGAAGTTTTGAATAAGCTTAATCCACGCGGCTTTGAGCATAATGCGCAAAGCGTCAGAATTTGTACGCGACTTGAAAACGGTGGTAGGGGGCTTAATCTGACTTCGGAAGTGTTGGAAGGGATTTTTAATCATCGCTCGAAATTTGCGCCGAAAACGCTCGAGGCAAAAGTAGTGCAAATTTCCGACAAAATCGCATATGTAAACCATGACATCGACGATGCTGTTCGCGCAGGACTTATTAAAATATCCGACTTGCCGAAAAACTGCATCGAAGTTTTGGGAAATAGTGCGAGCGAGCGGATAAATACGCTAATTAACAGCATAATCGTAAACAGTATTGATGAAAACCATGTCAAAATGGATGAAAATGTGGAGGAAGCGCTTAAAGGACTTCGCGCGTTTATGTTTGAAAACGTGTATCTTGACGGGGAGCATCTTAAAAACAGCTTCAAAGTCGAGCATACACTTAGAGGTTTGTATGATTACTACATAGACAATCCGAAAAACATGCCGTCTGAGTATGTTTTAATGCTCGAAGCGGGTGAAGAGCTACCTGTCATCGTTTGTGATTACGTTGCGGGAATGACAGATAGATATGTGTCAAAGATTTATTCTGAAATGTTTATGCCAACAGATAAAATTTGGCAAAGAGGCTTTTAGACATTCCCTATAGCAAAAACGCGCTCTAATCGCCATTTTCCGGCTCTAACGGCTTTTGATCATCAGGTTTTTTAATAAGCTCATCCAAAATGTTTTTATACTTTTGGTTTGCGTCTTGCTTCCAATTTGTCGCGATAAGCTTCGCTTGTTCGCGCGTCACAACTGTTATCGTAATATCCATAAGCGTTTTTTCATCTTCACATAAACTGCATTTCACGATAAACTCATTATTTGTATGGTCATAAAAGTAATTTGCCGTCGTTTCATAGTCTTTTTTTATTTTTCGGCGATTTTTTGCGACGTATTGAACGATTTTTGTGCGAATATCAATGTCTAAATGCTTATCAAAGTACTCAAGCGCTATAATGCCCTCTTCCGTTATTGAATAGCGCAAAGTGCCTGACTTAGGTGTATTCGCGTGAGAATCACGAATTTTTTCAAGGTAAAGATCATCCACCATATCACTTAAAGTAGACTGCAAAACATAGTATGTCATGAAGTTTTCCTCCAAAACAAACAGGCTTATTTCACTGTTTGTAAGAGGCATGTCCATTTTGTCAATCAAATATAAAATCAAAAGCTTATTTTGTACAACATCTACATTATCTTGAAAAAGGGTTGATTGTTGATAAAGTTCGTTCATTTTCGCTCACATTCTCCGGAGGTTAGCTAATACTAATTTCAGATTAATACATAGAGTGACGAGTGCAATAGAAAATCAGATGGGGCAGGTGATTTTCCGTAAAGCCGTTAGGCTTTAGCGTGAAGGCAGTCTATGATTTTAATCGTGATTAGTATAAAGTAGGAATGACATTATACGACATAACTTTGCCTCTTGCAATACATTTATCCACAGTTTTGTCAAAAACGATTAAATAAATATCATCAAGGTTGCAAATGATATATCTAGCTGTTATAATCAGATTGTATTTTTTGGAGAAAGGGGGCATATTAAAATGAAAGGTAAAGGGCTTTCAAAAGGCCTTTCCATAACGATAATAGTTGTTTTGACTTTGGCAATAATTGGTGCGGCGGGCGCTTTCTTTTTCATTTGGCAGGGGATTGCTGACGCAAACGCCCAACTCAGGGCAAGACATATCCCTGTGAACGTGCGAATTATAGCTGGTGACGGAATTTATAACAGTTTTGAAGCTAAATCGCAAATAGTGCTCTATAACACGCCGATTAGCATTTCGCCTGTGCCGGAATATAGAGTTGTAGAGCGATTTTCAGGCGCGCTGTTCCCGCTTCAGGATGTTTTGCTAGAGCATGTTTTACGATTTGAAAGACTGGCTGTTAAAGACATGGAAGCATTTGGATACAGCGATGTTCGAATTCACCAAATATATGCGGTTGATTTTAATGAAAATGCGAGCTTAAGTTTGATTGCCGCTGCGTTAGCTGTAACAGAGCCGGACGGAAGACAGACGTTTATACCATACTTAAGGCTTGGAAATTATGCCGTGACTCACTCGTTCGGTGAGGGCATGGAAAATATAGAAGAAGTATTCGATAAATACATTTATGTTTTCGGTTTTTCCGGCATTGCGCTTTCGGGTGAAATAGCGACAGCACATAGGCCACCTGTCCAAATAGTGGATTTTAACGATATACGCGCTGTAAATCGTGAAGCTATCAAAGGCGATTTTCTACCGCCGAATATGTTTACAAATAATGGCGATATTAATATAACAGCAACATTTGAAGATGTTGTTCCTTTTAATATGCCCGGACGGCATGTTGTCAGAGTTAACCTTGAAAATGAATCGGGGGAAATTCGTACTGTCGAAGCGGATTTGACCATTTACGACGGTGTGCGCTTCTTGCAGCAAGAGGCTTATATTCACGGTGCGGGTATGACGCTTGAGAGATTTTTTGCCAGTGGAACAAATTTAAATGACATGAGGTTTAACGACGATGAAATATTTTTCAACCCGACTGTTCCGGGCCTTTACTATGCTAAAGTTGAAATGGGCGATAATGTAAGCCATTTGACAATTTCAGTTGTTGACACGACACCTCCCGTTGCAGATGCGTACCATGTTACAACCGCGATCGGATTCTCAGTGTCCGCTGACGCTTTTGTAACAAATATTCGTGACTATTCAGCTGTTAGCGTAAGCTTTTTAGGTGGCGAGCCGAATGCGTTTATAATTGGCGAGTCGGAAGTTACTTTGCTTTTGACAGATGAATTTGGCAACGCAACCGTTATGACAAGTTTGCTAACCGTTCTTGATCAAGATTTTTTACTCCCCGAATTTGAATATATCCCAAACAGGTATTTTCAAATCGGACAACCTGTTAATTTTATGGAGGGAGTTCGAATCCGTACAGGCAGTGACCCTCAATCGGTAATAGCATACGACGCATCGGGAGTTAATTTAACCGTACCGGGCAGATATCGCGTTTATTATACAGCTGTTGACCGAAATAATAATGAATCAACAGTTTTTGCGTATATCGTTATGACAGATACCGATCTTGCGCGGGTTATGGACTACGCCGACCGGATACTTGACGATATTTTGAGAGATAATATGACCGAACGAGAAGTAGCGAGGGCAATTTTTGATTTTACGACGTCGAACATCGCGTACGCGTTTTCAACCGAGCGCGAAGACCCGATATTGGGCGCGTTTGCGGCATTTACGCGCGCTCGTGGAGACTGCTTTATATTCTACTCCACCTCTGAAGTTTTGTTAACCCGCGCAGGTATTAAAAACACACGCGTGTCGCGAATTCCCGGCACGGCCGCTGACCATTATTGGCATTTTGTCAACGTAGGCGACGGATGGTATCATTTCGACACAACGCCATTTGTCGATGCCGCGAACGGATTCTTGTTTAACGATGCTACAGCGCAATCGGTTACAGCAATGCGCGGCAGAAATTACTACACTTTTGACAGATCACTGTTTGAACATTTAGACATTAGATAGAGCGTACCATAACATGAGAGGATAAGATAAATTTGCTGCTTAACATCGTCATAACAATAGCCGGATTTGTAATTTTAATTAAGAGCGCAGATTATTTTGTAGGCGGAGCGGCATCTTTTGCAAAAAACTTTAAAATCCCAACTATTGTCATAGGTCTTACAATAGTTGCATTCGCCACAAGCGCGCCTGAGCTTGCGATTTCGTTCAGCTCCCACCTGTCGGGTAATGCAGACATGGTCTTCGGCAATGTTTTCGGCAGCAGCATCTCAAATATTCTTATGATACTTGGGCTTGCAGTTGTAATCAGGCCGTTTAACATTGAAGGCGACGTGATAAAAAATCAAATTCCGATTTTACTTTTAATCACAGCCGGAGTATCGGTTATGTTTTTAGACAGCCTGTTCTATCCCGGCGAAATAAATACGCTGTCACGATCAGAAGGAATCATGCTTATTCTGTTTTTTACCATTTTTGTGTTTTATTTAATCGTGATTTTAAAAAACTCGGATAAAACGAAAGAAAGCGAGCCTCCACAGTACAAAACTCTCATTTCCGCTCTTTTGATGGTTTTAGGGCTTGCAGGCATAATTTGGAGTAGTGATTTAGTCGTTGACAATGCGGCTATAATCGCAGAAGGTATCGGAGTAAGCCAAAAAATCATCTCAGTAACGATAATTTCAGTCGGAACGTCGCTTCCGGAGCTTATAACAACGATAACTGCCGCCAAAAAAGGAGAAAATGGTATGGCAATCGGCAATATTGTAGGCAGTAATATTTTTAACATTGCAATCGTCCTCGGCTTGCCTATCGCGACTCTCGGCGGAATTTCAACAACAGCGTTCGGAATAGTTGATGTACTTTACATGTTTTTAGCGGTACTGGCTTTATGGATTTTTTCAGCAATTAACAGAGATTTAAGGCGGTATGAAGGCGGAATTCTCATAGTGATTTATGCCACATACGTCATTTATATCTTTGTCCAATAGAAAGATTTGGGATCAGAATATGCAAAAAAATGTATTGGAATATTTGGAGCAAACTGTAAAGATTTGTCCCGATAAAATAGCTTTTTCAGACGGAACACATGGTTTAAGTTTTAGCGAGATTTATAGCGCCGCCCGAAGTGTCGGCAGTTTTTTATGCTATAATCAACGCAGTCTAATACTTGTTATGATGGCTAAAACTCCCGAAATGATTAGTGCGTTTTTAGGCGTGGCATATAGTGGGAATGTTTATGTTCCGCTTGATTCTGATATGCAGCTGCATCGTATCTCTAAAGTTATTCAAAAATTATCATTCAAAACCGCTGTTTGTGACGCTAATTCAGCGGAAATTTTGCGAGGTTTAAACTTTGAAGGAGAAATTTTTCTATATGATGAAATAAGCAGGGCAAAGGTTGATAACATCTCTCTTGAAACTATTCGAACGCGGCAAATTGATACTGACCCATTATACATAGTATTTACATCCGGGTCAACCGGAGAGCCTAAAGGTGTCGTTGCCAACCATCGATCTGTCATAAATTATATTGATGACTTAACAAGCATATTAGGCATAGACGAATCTACGGTTTTCGGCAACCAAACTCCGCTTTATCTTGACGCAAGCTTAAAAGAAGTCTATTCCGTATTAAAATGTTCCGCGGCAGCGTTTTTAATACCGAAAAGCCATTTTATGTTCCCTGTGAGGCTCATTTCTTACTTGAATGAGTTTAAAATCAACACTATATGTTGGGTTTCGTCTGCTCTTTCAATCGTCGCCGGGCTTGGAACGTTTGACCAAATTAAACCTGAATTTTTGCATACAATTGCGTTCGGCAGTGAAGTTTTCCAGGTTAAGCAGTTTAATGTTTGGCTTAACTCGCTTCCAAACGCCCGTTTTTTTAATCTTTACGGCCCGACTGAAGCGACAGGGATGAGCAGCTTTTACAAAATTGACAATAATAACCCACCCGAAAATGTTATCCCAATCGGCAGAGCGTTTCCAAATACCGATGTTTTTTTGGCAAAAGGTGACGAAGAAATAACAGAGCCGGACATCGAAGGCATAATCTATATCAGAGGTGCAGGCATTTCGGCCGGCTATTATGATGACGCAGCAAAAACAAGCGATGTTTTTGTGCAAAATCCGATTCAATCTAATTATCACGAAATAGTCTATAATACTGGTGATGTTGGAAAGTATAATGAAAATCTTGACTTAGTGTATGTGTGCCGAAATGACTTTCAAATTAAACGGCATGGCTATAGAGTCGAGCTTATGGAAATTGAGCAAGTCTCAAGTGAAATAAATGGTGTTTCAAGTGCAATTTCTGTGTACAGCTCTAGATTTGACAGCATTTCAATGTTTTTTATAGGTGATATAACTGAAAAAGAGCTTTTGAAGGCACTTAGGGCAAAATTGCCTAATTATATGCTGCCAAACTTGATAACAAAGCTTGACTTTATTCCGAAACAAGATAATCACAAAATCGACCGGGCCCATTTGCTAAAACTTGCGGAGGATAGGTTAAATGGATAACTTGATTAAAATTCTTAATGAATTGCACCCGGAAATCGACTTTTTGAACCGTGATGATCTGATTGACGATTGCATATTAGATTCGTTTGACATTGTTTCGCTTGTTGCAGAAATTAATGATGTTTTTGATGTGCGTATTCCGCCTTTGGAAATTGTGCCCGAAAATTTCAACTCAGCATCTAAATTATATGAATTAATTTTAAGACTTGGTGGTGAATAATGTTTTTTACTTCTGTTAATTTTGGGTTATTTCTTATAGTTTTATTTATTTTATACTACACAATATTTCGTAAATTCCAGTGGCAGCTTCTTTTAATCGGGAGCTTTTTCTTTTACGCATTTTCGGGGATTTCAAACCTGATTTACATAACTGTTACAATATGTTCGACGTGGCTTGCTGCTCGGCAAATTATGCGGCTTAAAGGACGGCAGGAGCAGTTTCTTGCAAACAATAACTTGTCCAAAGACGACAAAAAGGCATATAAATTAAAAATCAATAAACAGCAAAGAAACTGGCTGACTTTTTGCCTGCTGTTTAATTTTTCGATACTCGCGGTTGTAAAGTATACAGATTTTGTCATCAGCAATGCAAATGAGCTCTTTAACGCAAGCTTAACTCCAATAGGCTTCCTTTTACCAATGGGCATTTCGTTTTACACTTTTAAAACGATGGGGTACATAATCGACGTGTATCGCGGCGGAGAAGGTGAGCAGAGCATTTTCAAGCTCGGACTTTTTACGTCATTTTTTCCGCATTTAATACAGGGGCCTATAAGCCGCTTTTCTGATATGCGCCCGACGCTTTTTGCGAGGCACAGCTTTAATTTTGAAAACTTTCAATGGGGGCTTATGCGCGTCGTTTGGGGATTTTTCAAAAAACTTGTCATTGCTGATCGGATGATAATAGCCCTTAGATCACTCGTTGAAACGCCCGGGCAGTATACAGGTATCTATGTAATTTTTACAGTGCTTTTTTATGCGATCGCGCTTTACGCAGATTTCACGGGAGGCATTGACATTGCAATCGGCATAGCGCGGATGTTGGGGATTAGCGTCAAAGAAAACTTCAATCGTCCGTTTTACGCCACATCCACGGCGGATTATTGGCGGCGTTGGCATATTACGATGGGAACTTGGTTTAAAGATTATCTGTTTTATCCGGTTTCAGCGTCAAAGCCGATGCTGAACTTTTTCAAATGGTCAAAACGAGCTTTTGGTGAAAATTTCGGTAAACGCCTGCCGGTTTACGTCTCAACATTAATTTTATGGTTTGCAACCGGTCTTTGGCATGGCGCACAGTGGCATTTTATCGTCTGGGGGCTTGCAAACGGCGTTGTAATCATTATTTCCGAAGAGTTAAAACCTTTTTACGCAGCGCTTCATAGGCGCTTTCCAAAAGCCGAGGGTTCATTTTGGTTTAACAGCTACCTCGTCTTTCAGACTTTTTGGCTTATGAGCTTAATCCGTACGCTTGATGTTTACGCGCATGTGCGTCACACCGCCCGAATGTACTGGTCTGTGTTGACAGATTTTGGATGGGATCGGTTCATGTATAAAGGCTTTTCGGGGCTTGGCATTGACTACGTTGAATACATTGTCATCGCCGTTTCAATCATCGTTATGATATCAGCTGGTTATTTCCATCATCACAAAAAAATTGAGTTCACAGCGCTGAAATCTGATTATCGAAGCGTGCTAATCGCCATTTTGGTGTTCATAATTATAATTTTCGGTGTATATGGTTATGGTTTTGATAGCCAGCAGTTTATTTATAATCAGTTTTAAAGATAATGAACTCATGTAAAAAGCCGCTGAAAATCAGCGGCTTTTTACATGAATTATACTAATCTACTTAAATGTCAAAACCCTCTTCTCAATCGGTTCAAAATCTTTTTCACCGGCTTCTTCTTTTGGGCTGCCGAATGGGATTTGAGTCATCATCCTCCAGGTTTTGTTTATGTTTAGCTCTTTGTTTACTGCTAGTTCTATCAGGTTTGTATAGTGCTGCAAGCTTGCGCCATAGCCTTCGTTTGAAAGGCTTGTCCAAAGGGTGTACTCTAACATACCACTTGCTTGATTTGCCCAAATAGGGAAGTTGTCGCTATAGCTTGGGAATGCTTCTTGCAGTCCTTTTACTACTGCGCTGTCTTGATAGATAAGCAATGTGCCAACGCCGCCTCTAAAGCCGTTTAGCTTTTCTTCTGTTTCGGGGAAGCTTTCCGCCGGCAGCATGCCTTTAAGCGTCTCTTTCGTCAAATCCCAAAACCATTCATGCTTTTTGCCTAAAAGTAAAACAACTCTTTGTTCTTGTGCGTTAAATGACGTCGGCGTGCATTTCACTGCGTGGCTAATAAGCCCCATCAGCCTTTCTTCGGAAATAATCGCTTCGTTGCCTAATACACGGATTGACCGTCTTTTTGCCATTGCGTTATAAAAATCGTTCATAATAATTTTCCTCCTTAATCTAATTCTGATCTAATTTCATTTCAATAAACAGCAGATGCGATTTTTCGATTGCATTTATTTTCAAATCTTCTTCATACGCTTCTAGTGCGTCGCGTTGGTTAAGTGTTTTGCCGTTAATTTTAGAGATTCCTTCAATTTGTACGACGTAACATTGCCGCCCTTTTGAGATGGGAAGCTCTAAGCTTTTGTCTGCTTCAAGTTCCGTTGCATACATGTTGATATCTTGGTGCAATTTGACATTTGCATTACCTTCCCACGGCGAAACTAGGTGCAAAAGCTTGTTTTGCCGGCCGCTCCACTCATACTTATAATCACCATAATTAGGCGTGAGATTTTTAGAGTCAGGCGGAAACCAAATTTGGAATAATCTTACAGTTTCGTCGCCTTCGTTAAATTCAGAATGGTAAATTCCGCTGCCTGCGCTCATGTATTGCACTTCGCCTCTTTTGATAACACCTTTGTTTCCAAGCGAATCTTGATGAGTAAGCGCGCCGTCAACTACATATGATATTATCTCCATGTCATTATGCGGATGAGTCGAAAAACCCGAATGAGCACTGATTAAATCATCATTAAGTACGCGAAGCGCTCCAAAGTTCATGTTATTAGGGTTATAATAATTCGCAAATGAAAAGTGATAAATAGTATCGAGCCAATGCGCCGGTTGGGCTCTGTGCAACTTATCAACAGGTATGTGCTTTATCATATTTAACCTCCTTTTGATTTCTAATATTTAATTCCGAGTAATTTAGTATAGTTTAACATATAATAATAAACTTGGCAATAGCTACTTGTATTATTTTAGCAAAATTGTTATAATAGTTTTAGTAAATAAAAGTGAGGGTTCTTTCATGCCATTATCTGAGTTTAAGCAGGGTTCAATTATTCACAAAGAGGGCGATGCTTTACGAGGTCTTTCTCTAATTACTAAAGGTACAATCTCGGTTTCACTTAACGGGTATGATTTTAAATTTGAAAAAGGGGCGGCGATCGGGCTTTTTGACATTAATAAAGGGGCCCACAGCTTCACTTATACAGCTGGTTCGGATGTTGCCGTATTTCAGTACCCATATTCAGATTTTAATGCACTGGACGTTATGCTTCATGATAATGCGGATGCTTGCCAACTTTTGACAAATGCTATGATGAACCAAGTTGCAAGCTTTTTAAAATACAGTCGCGCGCTAAAGCAAGAGGCTGAGTCCGCTGATGAGCTTGTTATGGAAGTTTATGAGAGGTATGAAAATCTTTGTAAGCAGTACTCAATCACCCCTAAAAAATTGCCGGGGATTTCAGTTTTAGTGCCGTTTACGGGGCATGACCCTGTTGAAAAATGGATTCAGAATTATTATACGGAAATAAAAGCGTTGGATTCTCATATCTATAAAGCGGTTTTCTACGGCAAGCCGGGCATTTCATCAGAATTTATACGCCGCGGCGCAGAGGACATACATCTCGCTATTCAATCATGTGCAATTTTTCAGCAGTACTTAAAAGGCATTTCAAAGTTCTTTTTAAATGACGATGGGCATGATTTGTTTTCACTCATTTCGGATCTGCATTTTAAAACTGTAAACGTCAAAGGCGCAAACGAGGCAGTTGCTTCGTTTATGAGCATGTTGATGACGCTTATGCCGAATATGACAGGGATCGACAGCGAGGACTACAAAAAGCGATTGAATTTTTACAAGGAAAAGCTAGAATCTAAACGAGGAGATGGAGAATTAACCGATGCTCCGACAGATGGCCCTAAGCAAAACCTTGCGGACTCACTTGAGATTATACTTAATTATTCTGATTGTGATGATGAATTTCGCGAAAAAGCCACTAAACTGGTTAATAAATACACAAAATTACCTGACAGAAGCGCTTCTGATGATGAGTCGAGCCGCTTGCGCAGGGCGCTTACAGATATATTTTACAATTTATACAGGCTTGTTTTCACAAAGAGACTTACCGATCCGAGCCCGCCGACAATTATTAAAATGTTTCTTAATTTTGGATATGTTGATGCTGAACTTGCCGGATATGAAAATGCCGAATTTTTGTATTCAATTGCTGACTCGCTAAAAGGCAACGATGAGCTAAGCATTTACACAGTTAGCGAATGGCTGAGCGCAATTTTTATCGGTAAAAAAGAGCCAAGTAAAAACGAATTTGATATGGATTATCCTGCCCATATTCGCGAACTCAAAACAACGGGTAAAGTAACCGAAAAAGAAGAAGCTGCGCTTCTCAATAACGCTGATAAGAAATTGCAGTTTGAACTTGAAAATGTGTTCCCTTCCGTTAACAAAATGACATGCGGTCGAATTACAACCTTTTGTCCATTATTTTCTGACAATAACGCCCAACGAAATCTTGAAAGCTCTCTTGTCACGCCGGAGCAAATTAAGGAAGTTTTCGACGAAATTTTAAGCATTGACTTTTCGGCGTTTTATCGTGGAACGATTTATACAAGTGAAGAATATGGCGTTTCACGCGAAATTGTTAATGTTGAAATTAAACCGAATATAATTTTAATGCCAAATATCGGAAGCCGCGGAGCAATGTGGCAAGAGATCGAAGGACGAAATCGCGCAACGCAATCGAGGTTTTTCCTGCCCGTATTTTTACAAAGCGAATTAAAACCGCTTATTATAAAACTAGTCGCTGAATTTAGGTGGGAAATGTGCAAGCGAATACAAGGCGCACGTTGGAACGACTTGTCAGACCCTTCGCTCACAAGCGAATTTTGTGATTATTTGCAGTTTTACAAAGGCAACCGCGAGCTTTCGCCCGAGGCGAAAGAGTCTGTCAAGCTTGAACTCGCGCGCGCGCATAACAATTATCGCAATGTTTTTGTGTCAAACTATTCCGATTGGCTTGGGTACGAAGCAAAAGGCTCTCCGAGGCTTAACAAAAACGTTCGCCGCATGCTTATTACGTACTGCCCGTTTACTGCCGAAACGCGCGAAAAGCTCAAGCTTAACTCTCAGTATACCGATCTTTTGAACAAATACAACTTCAAGCAGCAACAGAGGGAGCAGCAGCTTTCAAGGCTGATTCAAAAAGTTCAAAAAGCATCCGGTAAAGTCCCCGATGAGCTTATGGGTGAGCTTGAATTTTCAAAAAGATAACACTAACTTCCCGTTATTTTTTTGATCGAGTTATCCATCATAGTTTTAATGAATTCCCTTCTTGGTGCGATTGTGCCTGTTAGAACGCCGAGCCAGTGTTCTTTTGTTGTTATAATGCCTGCGGAAATTGCATTATCTACTGTGATTTCTTCAGGAGTCCGATTATCAGTCGTTTGGGCTTCTAATATTTTTTTTACATCTGCGCGGAATGTGTCCATGCTTTTGCCAAATTTTGGAAACCAGTGCATAACATCCGCGTGATTGCTTGCAACGCCAAGCTTAAATCCTTCCGAATGGCATATCAAATGCGGCTTTTCGGGCTTGATATTATGCAATTTACATAAATATGCGCTAAGTTCTACCGCTTCTGTATACACCCTTGTGAAATATTCTGCATCGTTAAGCCCATTTTCGCAAATTTCGAAGCCGATATGTGTGTTGTTCGCCGACCCGCCTGCATGCCAGCCTCTTAAGTCCCACGGAAGAGTCTGATAAGTAGCTATCGTGCCATTTTGAAGCTTGCCGATAAATGCGTGAACACAAACTTCTCTACCGTCCGGCTTTGGCTGATTCCAATGGTTATTATACTGGTTTACGCCTAAAAAACCATCATCTGGCCCGACATATCGCTTCAGAAACGGATTATTCACCCCGGTGGAATGAACCATGATGCCTGTTGGTTTAATTTTTACACCTGAAATGTAACAATTATTTTTCGTAAGTAACAATTTTTTCAAATTCATATTTATACTCCTCTCTCTTTCTATTAATGACTTATGCCATTTTTCATCTTCCTTTGCATAATATCTGAAAGTAAATCTAAAACAGGCGAGCCCATATAGCCTGATAAAGCGGTCAGCCCGGCTGTTAAAAATGGCGTAACTTCAAAGCTCTTGCATAAGAAGTAAACAACAATGCCGACAAACATTGAAATGAACGAACCGACCAAGTAATAGGCGAAAGTTGGTTTTTTACCCTCTTGACGCTCCATTTCAGACATCCTTCTTACGACCCCGCCGAAAGCGGCGAGGACTGAGTTAATTAAAATTTCGATAAAATCAACCTGCACTACTTCCGCCCCTTTCTTACTTCACATGTTGCTCTAAGCCAAATTGCATATTGAACTACGATAATGAGCAAAATTCCAATAATCGCAACGGGTATAATTATTCTATTCATCGCGCCGCTAAAGGCGAGTATCGTTTCGTCAATCATCTCCGCCGAGTTTACGCTATTTTCAATAAGTGAGTATTTTATCTCATGCAATACAGTAACTGCATAATTCACTAAATAGAGCATCGTAATTAATATTACAATTGGAGACAAGATCAGAATTTTTTTCCAAATTATATTCATAAATATCCCTTCTTACATAATAATCTCAGATTAATACATAGAGTGACGAATGTGGCGGAAAACCAGATGAGTTAGATGATTTTCCATAAAGCTGTAAGGCTTTAGCGCGAAGGCAGTCTATGATTTTAATCGTAAATAGCTTGTTTACTTTAATATATAACGAGTATTTAATTTTTGTGCAAAATAAAAAAAGCTTAGGAGCTACCAAAGCTTTTTCATAACCTATTATAAAACCGTATCCATCGTTTTGCTCTTTAGCCTTTCAACAAGATAGCGCTGTATGTCTGCAAATTCCTCGTGAACTTTGCATAAGCTCCCTGCTAAATTATTGGGGCATTTTTTTTCTGACTTCATGCAGTCGCAAACGAACATGTTTTCATCGATTAAAGTTAAAATATCATACAATGTAAAGCTATTTGGCTCTTTCGAAAGTATATATCCGCCGTTTACGCCACGAAACGCGGTTACAATACCACCGACTTCAAGTTTTTTAATAATTTTGTACGCAAATTGATGAGGGATATGCTCCTTATCACAAATAACTTTAACTTGCTGCTTTTCGAAGCATGAAAGCGCCCGAATTATTCTTATCGCATAGTCAAATTCTTTAGTTAAAAGCATGCTTTATAATCACTTCCTTTGAGTTTTGCATCATCTAAATAATTCACATATCAGAACCTAGTACATATTATATCAAATCTGATGAAATCTGTCTATTATAATTTGCGCAATATTATTGCGCCATTAATTAATACTAGGGCATGTTCCACAAAAATTCTTGAAATACATCCGGTATTTCTGCAAATTTTTGCCTCGATTAACACAAAATTCGCTGAAAATCTGTGCATTCCCGATAGCGGGAACACACCATAATCTCATATTAATACATAGAGTGATGAGCGCAGCGGAAAATCAGATGGGGTAGGTGATTTTCCGTAAAGCCGTTAGGCCTTAGCGCGAAGGAAGTCTATGACTTTAATCAAGATTAGTATAAATCATACATAATCTCTCACCAAAATAATAGTTGTACATATTATATAAGCAGGAGAGCATTCTGTACCATTTAACAATTCTAGTAATAAGGAGGATAATGATATGAGTGCATTTGAATTTAAGCGAGAAGATGAACGCATTCAAGCTATTGGCGAGAGCGCGGAACTTAGATCCGGCCCGCATGATAAAGTAAGGCAAGAGTGCATTATCGCAAACAAAGTGTACGACAGCTGCCGCCAGCAATATTGCTTAAACCCTGATGAACTGGGGCCTGCGATCGCAGCTGAATGTGTTTGCATCGATGGAAAGCATATCGAAGAAGGCGATATAATCATACCGCCATCAAACGCTGTGTCTGTTTCAATCGAAAGATTAAAGATTAAAAAAATCGTTGTTTTACACAAAGAAGAAAACGAATTTAGAAAAGGCTATTGGGATATTGACCTTAAATACGTTTTCGAATACAGATTGATTTTCAGAGAAACCGACCATGTAATAGGGTCTGTAAAAGCTCAAAGCATCTTCACAAAACGTGTTACATTATTTGGCTCAACAGGGTCAGACCTTGTTATCGCAACTGATTTAATGAATCGTCACCACGAATCAAAAACGATGAACGCGGAACCGTTTGTTATGGTAGAAGCAAAAGCTATTCCGCTTGAAGCGACGATCAGCTCAAGAAGAAGGCGAGGCGGAGGTGAGGCTGAAGGACGACATCACCACAGAGAAGTTCTCGTAACAATCGGATTATTTGCAATAGTCAAAATATTCAGAATTGTTGATTTATCAGTAGAGTCAAGAGGCTTCTTAATCCCCAAAGAATGTGAAGAAATTTCGCCGCTTGACCCATGTGATTTCTTCGATAATTTAGACTTCCCGATAGATATTTTTGCTCCGCCAAGGCGGCAGGATTTTGGGCCGGGTGGCAGTCATCCGAAGGTCCGTGAGTCGATAGAAGACTAATTTGCTAAACATTTCAAATGATAAAAGACAAAAAAAGCTTGATTTTTGTCTAAAACCATAGTATAATTTGGCGATATAAAGACTCCTTCCGAGTGCGATTTATGATATATTTATAACCAACAGCTTTATTAAGGGATAATAGCTTTTTGTCGGGGCAGGGCGCATGCCGAATTTTTTGGAAGCGCCTGATCGGCGGAGCTTAACCACCTAAAACAAGGTTTTAAATCTTTCTTAAAACACGGCTCGTCAGGGTCTTTTTATTGCACTAAAAGAAACATACGTAAAGATCAAACCCTGTATATAGTTTGCTTTATTCCGGCTCTGCCGGAAAAACCGGATTCGATTTTGCTCAGAATTTTCGCTTTTATCGAAAACGATGGCTACGCATCGCCCGACTTCTTTCGAGTTCCTGCTTAAAACATGCGCAAAAATCAAATCCTGCATAGGTGATAAAATGGGAGAACGAGGGTATGTAACACGTGCGACAGACGAAACAGTTGTCGTAATATTAAAACGAAGTGAAGCTTGTGCTAAGTGTAAAGCTTGTACAGCGGAGCTTACGCAGAATGAAATGATAATTAACGCTAGAAATTTATGCAAAGCAAAAGAGGGCGATTATGTAAACATAGAACTTGAAAGCGCGAATTTTCTTAAAGCGGTTTTTATAATGTATGGCGTTCCGTGCCTCTTTTTCATAACCGGGATATTTTTAGGCTATTACATATTGCATCTTATGAGTGTGCAGGGAGACACGGAACTAATTGCATTTTTAATTGGCTCGGCTTTGATGATTGCGGCATTTTTTCTAATAAAAATTAACGAAAAGCGGCTGTCTAAGCAAAAGCATATACCGATTGCAACGAGGATCGTTGATTAATTCCTTTAAATTTTTACAAAATCGCTTGCGCCGTGCTTACATAACGGGCAAATATAGTCGGCCGGCAAATAGTCACCTTCGTAAATGTAGTTGCAAATAATGCAGCGATATCCATGTTTTTGCGTAGGTTTTGGCTTCGGTTTGATGTGGCGGTGATAATACGAATAGGTTACGCTGTCTTTATTTTCGTCAATAACAGCGCCGCCTGTAATAGCTGATTTAAACATAGTATGAGAACCAAAGTCGATTGTATCAATTAGTTCAAACGACAAAAACGCGCTAGTATACTTTTTTAAGTAAACGATTCCATTTTCACATCTATCAATGTCTGAAAAGGTTGCGAATTTGTCAACTTTTGCACCTGACTTAAACCCAAAATGCTCAAAAACTGCAAAGGGAGTATCTGTCGTAAGTACAGATGTATTAAATTTTCGCGAATTCAGTATCATATCATGTGTGTGATTTCTTTTGCTGACCGCTATGACTCCAATTAGCGAAGGTGAGCTTACAATCTGCATTACCGTATTGATTATGCAACCATTATCTTTCCCGTTGTCGTAAGTTGTAAGGACATAAAGTCCATATCCTAATTCGAATAAGGCTGAACTATCCATAAATGTGAACTTCCCTTCAAAATATCATTTGTTATATTTGTTATATTGCATGACAACCTTTTTAAGTTTTAAAAAAGTTGTCAAAAATTACTCAATATCTTCAATAAATTTCATCATAGCCGACTTAACTTTATCAAGTTTTTCAGATGCTCCTTTAGAGTTTAAGCTTGTTACGCCAAAATAAACTTTAATTTTAGGTTCTGTGCCTGAAGGGCGAACACAAATCCATGTTTCGTCTGAAAAAATATAATACAAAACATCGGAGGTCGGCAAATTCATTTTGCATGATTGCTCCGTTTTAAGATTTTTTTGAGTAGCGTCTTTATAATCTCTAAATTCCACTGTTTGCTCACCGTTTATTATAAGCTTTTCGGTTCTGCGCAAAGTTTTCATTATTTTTTCAATTTTCGCAAGCCCGTCAAGCCCTGCGAGCGTAATCGAAACGACATGTTCTTTCACATATCCGTATTTTTTGTAAATTTCTTCAAGCGCGTCAAGTAATGTCATGCCCATCGCTTTATAATGCGCAGCGAGTTCACAAAGCAGCATAGAAGCTGAAACGGCATCTTTATCACGGGCATAAGTGCCTTTTAAACAACCATAGCTCTCTTCAAAGCCAAAAATATATTCTCCTTCGTTCGACTGATCAAGTTGCTTGATCTTCTCGCCGATATATTTAAACCCTGTCAAAACTTCGATATACTTTACGTCGTATGATTCGGCGATTGTTTTTGCTAATTTCGTTGAAACTACAGATGAAATAATTGTGCTTTTTTTGTCTAACTGCCCTAATTTCTTAAGCGTTTCGAGTGTATATTCCGTTATTAAAATGCCGGTCATATTGCCTGTTAAAAAGCTGTAGGTTCCGTCTTTTAACTTGATTGCCGCACCAACTCTGTCTGCGTCCGGGTCGGTGCCTATAACTATGTCTGCATTAAGCTCTTTCGCGAGAGCGATGCCAATTTCAAACGCGGCGGCATCTTCGGGGTTCGGTGATTTGACCGTTGTAAAGTTAGAATCCGGCGCTTCCTGCTCTTTGACAATATATACATTCTCAAAGCCGGCCTCCGCGAGAGCTCGCTGAACAGGTATGTTACCGCTGCCATGAAGTGGAGTGTATATTATTTTAAGGTTTTTTTGCGTAGCTTTAACGCGATCATGGTCAACTATTTCTTTAACAACTTCTGTGATATATTTATCATCAACATCTTTACTGATTATGTTAAAAAGCCCGGATTTTTCAGCTTCATTACGATCCGCGATTTTGATTGAATGAAAATCTTCTATTGCGTTAACTTCGCTAATAATAGCTAAGTCAACAGGGAAAACAACTTGCGCGCCGTCATCACCGTATACTTTATAGCCGTTGTACTCGGGTGGATTGTGGCTTGCAGTTATTACAACGCCGCCTGCTGCGCCATAATGCCTCACGGAAAATGAAAGCATTGGTACAGGTCTCAAGTCCTCAAACAGATATGTTTTTATGCCGTTGCCGTTAAAAACAAGCGCGGTTTCAAGCGCAAACTCGGAAGACATACGTCTTGAATCATATGCGATAACGATCCCTTTGTCCTTCGCGCCTTCTATGCCTAAAATGTAATTTGCAAAGCCCTGCGTCGCGCGTCGCACAGTGTAGATGTTCATGCGATTTGTTCCTGCGCCAATTACCCCTCTAAGGCCGGCTGTTCCAAACTCAAGATTGCGGCAAAACCGTTCCTCTATCTCTTTTTCATCTGATTGTATAGCTAAAAGTTCTTTTTTTGTATCATCATCAAAATAACTGTCGCTAAGCCAACTTTTGTAAACGTCTTTATACGCCATGTAAATCACTCCTTGCTTTCTATTATATTATTTTTTACACAAATTTTCAAGAGTCTTGACATCTTAACTTCAAGCTGTCATAATTTGATTGTAATTTGGGGAGGAATAATAATGCAGAATATTAGAAAATATATAGACTTAGCAATAGAACTTGGAGCGGATAATGCTGTGGAGTTTACAATAGATCAAATCGTTTTTGACAGTCGCACGCTTATTAAATGTATGTTCGGCTGTACAGATTACGGCTTTGGTCACACATGCCCGTCTCGTCCCGGGGGGCTTAAACCATGGGAATATGAGAAAATTTTCTCTAAGTATGAGCGTGGGGTCATAATACATTCGACAAGCAAAAAAAAATCGCAGGATGTTTCGTTTGAAGTCGAACGCAGAGCGTTTTTAGAGGGTAATTATTTTGCGTTTTCGCTTAGCGATTGCATACTTTGTGAAGAGTGTTTAGGTTTTAAAAGCCTGCCTTGTGCGAATCCGCAAAAAGCGCGGCCGGCATTTCACAGCGTAGGCATTGACGTTTTTGCGACTGTTCGACAGTTTGATCTTCCGATAAATGTACTTAATGTAAAAAGTGAAACGACTAACTGGTATTCGGCGGTGTTCGTTTATTAACAAAAAATTCGACCAGCTTAAAAAAGGTGATAGATTTATCGCGAGCGTTGTTGACATCCGTCCGGATTATGTTACTATTAGACTGCAGAATGGCGGCTTATTTTCGTTTAAAAGTCTCGTTTTACCAAATGCGCGAATAGGTGAGGATGCCGCGTTTATCGTTAGGGAGAATATTAACGGTAAAATTCAGCTTGAAATGGCAAAAGCGGCTTCAAATTCGAGAGATTTTGATGAAACAGATCAAAAAAAGCACAGATATTTCGACATGAGGTTGTAAAAATGGACGAAAAAAAGCGGATACGACCGGGTAACAAAGCCGTAGCTTTGCGTTATGACCCCGAAATTGACCACGCGCCGAACATTTTAGCGAAAGGCTCGGGTTATCTCGCGTCAAAAATTCTTGAAAAAGCTGAAGAACTCGAAATTCCCGTCTATCAAGATTCTGCTCTAGTTGAGCAGCTTACAAAAATTGATCTCGGAAACAATATCCCGCCCGAGTTGTACGAAGTTGTTGCACAAGTTCTCATTTTTATAAGTGATTTGGATAAATTAGGGAGCAAACTCGAAAATTATGGGCGAAAATAAGAAAAAAGGCAACCGCGGCGAGAAAATTGCAAAAAAGTATCTTGAAGAAAAAGGATATTTGATAACCGATTTAAATTATAAATGTCGCTACGGTGAAATTGACATTATCGCAAGATACAAAAGCCTAGTCTGCTTCATCGAAGTAAAATACAGAAAAAGCCTTAAATTTGGCATGCCACGTGAGTCAGTCACTAAAACAAAACAGTCAAAAATTAAAAAAACTGCGACATATTACATAATGCAAAATAAACTTGCTGATACAGGTTTCAGATTCGACGTAATTGAGATTATAGGTGATTTAATAATTGAAATAACGCATATCGAAAGTGCATTCTAATGCACATTGCGTTCTAGGAGCTTTTATGCGCATTTTTATGCCGTCTGATGTTAAGAAAATAATCGACAAATTGAACAATAATGGATTTGAGGCATATATCGTTGGAGGATGTGTGCGTGACTCTCTTATGGGCAAAATTCCATCGGATTGGGATATTGCAACCTCTGCAACGCCCTATGAAGCGAAAAAATTTTTTAAAAAAACATTTGACACAGGTATCGAGCACGGCACTGTAACCGTCGTTTTGAACAAAAAAAACTACGAACTGACTACATATCGTATAGACGGCGAATATGCTGATAACCGCCGCCCGTTATCTGTTGAGTTTTCAACTGACCTAACAGAAGATTTAAGCCGCAGAGATTTTACGATTAACGCAATCGCCTATAATGAAACAGATGGTTTGAAAGACCCGTTTGACGGTATTTCTGATATAAAAAATAAAGTTGTCAAATGTGTCGGGGATGCTAATTTGCGTTTTAAAGAGGATGGGCTTAGAATGCTGCGCGCGCTTAGGTTTTCTGCGCAGCTTGGCTTCGAAATAGATAATGAGACATATTCGGCGATTCTGCATAACGCTCGGCTGATCAAAAACATAAGTGTGGAGCGAATTAGAGATGAGTTTCGCAAAATCTTAATGTCTGAGCGCCCTGAATATGTCGCGCTTTTAGATGAAACAGGGTTATCAGGTAGCCTTAACATGCGTTTTTCGTTTGAAAAATCATTAAAAATTTTGAAATTTACTAAAAAGCATCTTCCCATTCGACTTGCGCTTTTATTTGTCGAAATGTCGGAAATTAACCTAACAAAAGCGCTGAAATTTTTAAGCTTTGAAAACTCTGTAATTAAAGCGGCATCTATTATTGCCAAGTGGACAAAAATTCATATTGAAAACAATTATTACGAAATCCGTAAAGCGATTAAAGATATAGGCGCAGAGGATTTTTTATGTGTTATTGAAGCAAAAAAGCTGCTAGATGACGATAATATACATGTTTATGACGAGGTTTTAGATAAGCTTCAAGTGATCCTTGAAAATAACGACTGCACATCGCTTAAACAGTTGAAAATTAATGGCAATAAACTAAAAGAGCTTGGGGTGACGGATGGGCGTGAAATTGGCAGTATTTTAGAATCTTTGCTTGATAAAGTGCTTAAAAATCCCAAATTAAACACAGAGGCTAAGCTAAACGAACTTGCAAAGAGCTGCCTGCAATAATCATATCACGGTACGCTTTTACATATTATAAATGTGAGAGGCGGAGATGTACAGTGGATAACTTGATTGATATTATAATAGATAAATTCGGTCTAGACATTGAAAGTGTCGTGAAAGACAGGTCATGTTACATTATCAAAACCGATGATGGAAGCTTTATAGCGAAAAAAAGCGTATCTCCTAAGGAACATATTCTTTTTCAGCATAAAGTTAAAGAATTTCTTTGTGAAGATGGCTTTTGCAATATAGATAGGTTTGTTTTAACGCGTGAAGAAAATCCACTGCCATTTTTTAGTCGCGGCGATGAGCTGATAACTGTTTCAAAGCTTTATCCGTTTCGCGAGGCGGATTTTACATATCTTCCTGATGCGTTAAAGGTCTCAGAAACTCTCGGCTTGCTGCACCGAACAACCGAAAAGTACGACTTTGTGCAGGCAGGGCGCTTTTTTTCGCATGATATAGCAGCCGAATATGAAAAAGGGATCGCTTTCTTGCAAAGCATTAAAAAAACGTTAACAGCGGGCAAAAACATATCTGATTTTGATATAACAGTCGCTAAAAACTACGATTTTTATCTCAAAAGAGCAGAAGAAGCGGTTAAACTGCTCAGCGAGCTATACCGAGGGCGCTCAGTTATATGTCATAATTTAGTTAAAGAAGAAAATTTCTTGCTAAACGATGAAGAAATCTACATAACAGAATTTTCAAAAATTTCCGCAGCGTCCCCGGTTTTTGACTTAAGCCAATTAATTGGGAGAATAATCAAATCGTCTGCAAAAAATGAAGAAGCCGGCATTATTTCGGTTAAGCAGCTTATAAACAGCTACGTAAAATTTGGAGATTTTGATGAGAATGACGCTAAGAAATTGTACGCATCTTTGATTTATCCGAAAAGTTTCATAAAGTCTTGTATGAATTTTTACAATAAAAAACGGACGTTCGTTCCTGTTTCTGTTAAGAATAAGCTTGATCAGATAATTGAGGTTAAACAGCTTGAGCAGAGCTGCATAGAGCAAATATTGTCACTATAAGGAGAAAAAATGCTAGCATTAAAAGTTACTAACGATGAACTTAAAAATTTCATGAGCAAGCTATTAAAAGAAGAAACGTTCGACTTTTTTGAAGTAAGAAGCGCAGAGATTTCGATGCACTTTAATGTTAAAATTGATGGATTTTTGAACAAGGATTTGCTTTCTGATGATGAACAATGCACTGAACGAAGCTATATATTATGGAGCGAAGCGCGACCTCTTGTTTTTGACTTTATCAAAGGCAAAATTAAGCCGAAATCTATCAAAGTCGTTCTGTCGCTCCCAAAAGAAGAGGCCTTGAACCTTCATAAAAATGCGTCGGCATATTTTGTCAATATTTTATTTGAAAATGACAGCGTAATGATAACGACTGCCGCGTCGGAGAAAGTTTTTTCAATGGACAAGTCTGTCATAAGCTCGTTTAACGACTATGTAATCGAACTTTTAAATCATAGTGGTATTATTTGCGAACTGGCGGTTTAAAACAGGCAAATCAAGCATATTATTGCTCCTTATCTAGTAAAATATGGTAAAGGGAGTGATAATGTGGAACGAACAAAAAAAACGAAGATCGTTACGGAAGATAAATATTCGCAGTTGACCGCGCTCGGAGTCGGGCTTTTGGTCGCGTATGCGATAACGTGCATTGTGTTTATCGCATATGCAATCTTAATTACATACACAGAAATGACAACAGACAGCCTAAATCTAGTTGTGACGGTCACAAGCATTATATCGGCGCTTGTCGCCGGTTATGACGCCGCGAAAGCTGCTCAAAGACGTGGTTGGTTGTGGGGTCTTATCGCAGGACTTTTATATGCGCTTATCCTTGTTATAATTGGCTATTGGATTGGTCAGGGCTTCGAGTTCGACCTTAGAACTGTCACAACACTTCTGCTATCAATCGCAGGAGGAGGGCTAGGCGGAGTTATTGGCATTAATTTTAGAAGGAAGTAAATCAAAAGGCTGTTGCTAAAGCTTGCAGCAGCCTTTTGATTTACCGAAATTAAAATTGAAAATCGACTAAACGGTTTTCGAAAACCTATTGACGAACCCCTAAATTTTTGATCCTCTTCAGACGTATCAAATGAAGATCCAGTTTCATTATCTGACACCGTAAACCTTAATCCGTATAACATCCCGCCAAACTTTTCCTTATCATTTACAATTTCAATTCGCAACAATGTATTATCGTTTTGTGTGAGCGTACTTTCAAGTATCTTTATTATGTTGTTTTTAGACATTGCTACAATTTCCTCCTTAAATCATATTTTGGACTAATATAGGTTCTATTATACTGTGATTTTTCCGTATTGTGAAGTCTATATGAACTAAATTTAGTCTATTATAGTTTTGTCGTGAAGGTCGTGACTATATGAAAAACATGTGGTATATAGAATGAAGCAGGAAGAAGCAAAAAAAGAAATATCTCAAAAAATCAAACAAGATAAAGAAAACACAATTGGCACAAACATCAGACGGCTACGAAAATCCCGTAATATCGGTCAAACGCAGATGGCCATGAAGTTGCAACTCATGGGCATTGATATGACGCGCGAAACCCTGGTTAAGATAGAACGTGGTATTCAACATGTTCAAGTCGCACAATTGCGCGGTATTCGAAATGTTTTACAATGCAGTTATGAGGATTTGCTTGAGTAATGAACAAAAAGAAGGCTGTTGTTTAATCGCAACAGCCTTTTGGGCAGGTATCATTCATTATCTATTTCTGTAAAAGGCAGATTGAGTTCAAGACGATAGTATTTGTTGATATCATGCAACAACTCGCCAATCGACGGATTGTCCAAAGCCTCTAACCAATATCTCAACTCATTTATCGTAATGATCTCCTCGATCGCCTTAGCATATCTTTCTTGAATTATTTTCATGCCACCAGACTTTTGAGCAATATAATCATTTATCTGAGCTGACACAGTGTCTTTATCTTGAAGCGTTTTAATGACAAATGTTATAGGAAAGTGCATAACTTTGTCAATGTCAAGCAAATATTTGTCGTAATTGTTTGTTACCTCTGTAACTTGAAAAAAACGCCCAAATGGTCTCATTACAAAATCAATTCCGCCATCATTTGCATTTGTGCGACCTGTTTTATATAGTGTCAAATATTGCTCCTCTAATTCATCAAGTGAAAAGCCGAAATAAACTTTTACGGAATTATCCCTTGACATAGTATTAAGAATGTGATAAAATAGCACAATAAAGCTGATTGTGAGGTGCTAACAATGACATTTTTTGAATTTATAAAAAGATTTCCGACAGAGGATGCAGTAATCGATTATTTTTTGGAAATTCGTTACCCTGATGGAGTGCAATGTAGCCATTGTGGGTCAGGTAAAGTGTATCAGGAGAGCAAGCGCAAAAAGGTATTTGGCTGTAATGGATGTATGTCTACATTCTCGCCTTTTAAGAATACGATTTTTGAAAAGAGTTCTACCGATTTGCGAAAATGGTTTTATGCTATACATCTATTTCTAAATGGGAAAAAAGGCATATCAGCTATGCAACTTCAACGGGAGATAGGCGTGACATATAAAACGGCATGGAGAATGTTACAACAGATTAGGCTTGCAATGGGTAACAGTGAACAAAAAGAATTTTTTAATACTGTTGTTGAGATTGACGAAACATATGTCGGTGGCAAGCAAAGAAAAGGCAAGGATAAAGACGATGATGATGATTTTACTCCACCAAAACGTGGACGTGGAACAAAGAAAACGCCTGTGGTTGGTGTTGTAGATAGAAACAATAAGCAAGTTTACGCTAAAGTTGCGCCGCCAAACAACAAAGGGCAGAAGCTGACGGCTAAACAACTCATTGAGATATTGAAAGCAGTATCAAAGCAAGAAAACGGTAACATCATTATGACAGACGAGTTTAGGGGATATGACCCTCTAACTCGCAATAATTTCGTGCACTTGCGTATAGACCACAGCAAAGCATTTTCCGATGGCGATATCCACACTAATAATGCGGAAAGTTTCTGGGCCATACTGAAACGAGCTGTATATGGCATTTATCATCATGTTAGTGTGAAATATTTACAGAGATATGTTGATGAATTTTGCTTTAGATGGAATAATCGTAAGATAGATATGTTTAATATGGTGCTAAAACAAAGTATCCTAATATAAAAAGGAGGGCGTGTTATGCAAGAAGAACAACGCAAAGAAGTGATTAACGCTTTGGTAAAATATGTAATTCGTGTCACTAATCCGTCGGAAGTAAAATCGCCGGAAGAGATGAATGCTCTTCCGGCGATAGTCGGTATACTGTTTTCGGAAAGAGTTTAGCTTTCCTTTGTTGTAAGCTCAATCAAGGTTGAATGGACTGTTTTGATAAGTGAAGCTATGTACTCTTCTTTTAGGTTTGAGTTTTCAATATGAGCCTTTACTATTTCTACAGTCCATTCTAACAATTGCTGTGAAGTTACTTTTACAGGAATGATGCCCACTATAATCACCCCCTTTCTAGGGTAATTATATCACACGGCAATAAAAAAGTCCTCTTTTGTGGGCAACGAAACAGATTAGAATTGCCATTGTGGAGGATATGCAAAAACAACGTATCGATAAACCATGTCGGGCGTTACGTTGTCAAATAGCGTCATATCCATTATTCCCGAAACTTCAAAACCGAAACTTGTACCATCAGGCATTGTTTCCATTACGTTTGTCATCCACACGCCTATGGATGTTCCATCCTCTGTATATAGAATTGCTGAAATTATAGCCCATGATTGTTCCTCACCCGTATTATTCGTGATTCTGCCAAGCACAGTAATGCCGCCCCATGTACCCTCTCTGATTTCAACGTCCGATATGTCAAAGTTAATTCTGTTCGCTCTTGCGCGACGCAAATTCCAACGTGGGGCAATCGTTGTTACTGTATCAAGTGTGGCTTCGGGAACGCTCACGCTATCATAAAAATAACCGCTTTCGCCTGGATGTAAAATATTAGGATATGAAGATAGCGTGTTGTTGGCACGTAAAATTCTACCGTCTTCGTCTAGCAAGTCATAATATACAGAACCCATGTATATTGGCACATTTCCCATATTTGTGATTTGAATAAGGGTTTGAAATCTTATGTCTCCAAACATTGATTGATAGAGCTGTTCTTGAATATTCGTAAACTCGTATTGAATATCATCAGTTGCCGCGGGCTCTATTTCAGGCGTTGTTGGTTGTTCCGCTTGCTCTTGCTGTGCTGCGTCTTGCCATGATTGCACTTGCTGTGAATCAGCGGGTGGTACTCCCTCAAACCCACAAGCTACAAGTGCAAAAATCATCATTGCAATAAGTAAAACATATAAAATCTTCTTCATGGTAAAGCCTCCTTTTTTTATGATAGTATACAGCAATTGATATTAATATGCAAGCATTTTATCTTGCAAAATAAGTCTATATAAACATCAAATTAAAGTGCATACTGGAATTAAAATGGGGTGCAACTTTATGTTTCAGATACGAAAAGGATATGACAGTGAAAGCAAGACATTCCGCTTGCCAATTGAACTTATAGAAAAGTTGGAAATACTTGCAACACAAAATAAGTTATCTCTGAATCAGCTTGTTATACAATGTTTGACCTATGCGGTTGATAATTTAGAAGTTGAGAAGGGTAATATCAAAGAAAACAAATAAAGCGATAAAACAAGAGTGCTAGACAGGAAAAAGCCCAACCTAAGAGGTTGGGCTACCGAAATTATTTCGCTTTCGGCGCACGATTTCTAAGTGCACTATCTGCTGTGGATTTAGCGGAATCACTTAGGATTTGAAAATCGTCTAGCACTCTATTTTATATAGTATCACGGGGGATTGCCCTATGTCAAGGGATAATTCCGAACTTTTATATTTTTGTAATGATTTTTTAAGATAGCGAAAGAAATAATTTCAAAGATGCGAGCTTCGGATTGGTCATTCATAAGCCGACTGATTTTAGTTCGCTTTTCCTCAACAGATTCCATTTTTGTAAGTTCTTCAATGTCAGATATAAGTTGGCTATCTTTTATAGCAAGCAGTTGAATGTATTCCTCGATTATGCGTAGCGCAATTTTTGAGATATCGACGTTATCAACATATAAATAGTCTATGTGCAAGGCATATTTGCTACCATTTGTGATAATTAGATCATTACCTGAATCAGATACAATTTTATTCTTAAACTCGCCGTTAACTCTTGAGTTTAAAGCATGATTTTGCAGTTTTTCGCCACCGTATAATCCACGATAAAAAACAAACAGTTTTGTATAATCGTAACCTTCAAATGCTTTGTATTCAGAAGGCTTATTGCAAAAGTCGTTTACATAAAAGTAAAGTATTGAGTAGATGGCATAAATATTGCCTAGGCTTCTTCGCGTTTTGCTATTTCCATATATTGCGCCTGTTTTTAAGTTGAGATATCTCAAAAGAGGGCTCTTTTCAAAAAAGCTTTCTTCATCAATTTTAATTTGACTTTCTAGATTATTTAAAATAATATTTCTTATAAAGTCTTTCAATTTGCAACACCTTCTATCTCAGGATGATCGCTTTTTGACTTATTGCTTGTTTTGCGTGACTTGTCTCGCACTAATTTTTCTCCATTATACTCAAGGGCAACCCTTGTTCGTCTAAGTCCGATTTTAAAGTATTCCGGGTTTATATCAATGCCTATCGCTTTTCTTCCTAATTGAGCAGCAACAGCAGAGGTGGTAAATGAGCCACTAAATGGATCAAGTACAATATCTCCTCTATTACTAGAAGCTAATATTATTCGCTCCAACAGCGCTTCCGGCTTTTGAGCCGGATGATTTTCATATTCATCCATTTTGAAGCGCACACGACTAAAATCCCAAACATTGCCTGGGACTTTCGTGGTGCTATAAGGTCGTGGCGGCGTTTTTCGATAATCAATCAGATTTCGCTTTGCACCTGTTTTAGCTTCGATTAAAATATCTTGATAATTAAAAGTATACTCAGAATTTTTGTTATGTGTTATCATCAAGATAGGTTCATAAAGAGAGCCAAATTTTAATTTTGATTGAACTCCTGACGAATCGTATGTCCAAACAATACGATTAATTACAAAATAAGTTTCATCTGAATATCTGTCAAGCACAGGCATAAACTGTGTTGAGGACATAAAGTACATTGTCCCGTTTGGTTTGAGTATTCTCATGCACTCGTCAATCCACAACTTGCTCCAGTTAAGGTATTCGTTAATACAATCAAACGAATCTTTTGCCACCCCAAAATCTTTACCAATTCCGTATGGCGGATCTGCAAATATTAAATCGATAGAATTAGATTTAATATTTTTAAGGACAGAAAGGCTATCACCTAATATAACACAGGATGAGTCGTTTTCTTGTTTTTGAACCTTTGTATTCTTAATAAAAACATCCAACATTTTTAGTCTCCTTACAAAAAGGCTGCCGCAAACTTAAACTGCAACAGCCTTTCAAACATTTTAAACTAATTACTAAAACAATCCGGAAATATTACCATTTTCATCAATATCGATTTTCTCAGCAGAAGGCACTTTTGGGAGACCCGGCATTGTCATAATTTCGCCGGTTAGTACTACTAAAAAGCCTGCGCCTGCTGACACTTTCACTTCGCTTATATTCACTTCAAAGCCTGTTGGCGCGCCTAGAAGGTCAGGATTATCAGAGAACGAATACTGCGTTTTCGCCATACAGACAGGAAGGTTAGAAAAGCCCATTTTATTGATTCTGTTAATGTTGGCTTTTGCTTTGCTTGATAATTTGATGCCGTCTGCGCCGTAGATTTTTGTACAGATCGCTTCGATTTTCGCTTCGATCGGCAAGTCAAGATCATATAAGAATTTAAAATCAGAAGGCTTATTATCAAGAATTTCTACGACTCTTTCAGCGAGATCCTTGCCGCCTGCTCCGCCGTCTGCCCAAACTTTTGATACGACAAACGCTGTGCCCATTTCACTGCATAGCTCTTTTACTACAGCAAGTTCAGCATCCGTATCGCTCACAAAGTGATTAAGCGAGCAAACTACAGGTACGCCGAATTTTTGCAGGTTAGCAATGTGGCGTTTTAAGTTTACAACGCCTTTTCTAACCGCGTCAACATTTTCATTTGACAGCTCTTTTTTGTCAATCCCGCCGTTATATTTAAGTGCGCGGATAGTCGCAACTAAAACAACTACATCAGGGTTTAAGTTAGCTTTTCTGCATTTAATATCGAAGAATTTCTCCGCGCCGAGATCCGCGCCGAAGCCCGCTTCTGTTACTGTTACGTCAGCGAGTTTTAAAGCTAGCTTAGTCGCGCGGACAGAGTTGCAGCCGTGAGCGATATTCGCAAATGGCCCGCCGTGGATTATAGCAGGTGTGTGTTCAAGTGTTTGTACTAAGTTTGGCTTAACAGTTTCTTTTAAAAGGGCCGCCATTGCACCATTTGCGCCTAATTCTTTTGCTGTCACAGACTGATTTTGCGTATTATAGCCGATTATAATTTCGCCGAGACGTTTTTTAAGATCCATGAGGTTTTCAGCCAAGCAAACAATCGCCATAACTTCAGACGCAACTGTAATCTGGAAGCCGTCTTCGCGAGGAACGCCGTTTGACTTGCCGCCGAGGCCGATTGTGACGTTTCTGAGCGCTCTGTCGTTCATGTCGAGCGTGCGCTTCCAAGTAATTTGACGCGTGTCAATTTGAAGCGCGTTGCCTTGTTGGATGTGATTGTCAATCATAGCCGACAAAAGGTTGTTTGCCGCTGTCATAGCATGAAGATCGCCGGTGAAATGAAGGTTAATATCCTCCATAGGTACGATTTGAGCGTATCCGCCTCCTGCTGCTCCGCCTTTAACGCCCATGCAGGGGCCAAGAGAAGGCTCACGAAGGGCAACGATAGCTTTTTTGCCGATTAAATTTAGCGCCTGACCAAGACCGACGGTCGTCGTGGTTTTGCCTTCTCCTGCAGGGGTTGGGTTAATCGCCGTTACGAGTACGAGCTTGCCGTCTTTTTTGTCTTTTAAGCTGTCATACAAACCATCGTCTATTTTCGCTTTGTATTTGCCGTACAAGTCCAAATAGTCGGGATTAATGCCAAAGCTTTCAGCGACAGCGGTAATCGGCTTCATTTTTGCCTCTTGCGCAATTTGAATATCTGATTTCATATGTACACCTCTCCTTATTTTAAACCTAGAAATCCGTTTTGCCGAAGCGCTTCGTACAAAACAATCGCAACGCAATTTGAAAGGTTTAGCGAGCGATTATCCGGAATCATAGGTATTCTGATACAATTTTTAAAGTATTCATTAAGTATTTCGTCAGGAATCCCTTTTGTTTCCTTCCCGAACATTATGTAGCTATTTTTGTCATATTTAACGTCTGTGTAATTTTTTAACCCTTTTGTCTCAACCATAAAAATCTGAGGATTATTATTTTTCAACAAAAAATCCTCAAAGTTATCGTAGTATAAAACATCCAAAAGATGCCAATAGTCAAGACCTGATCGGCGTACCGCCTTTTCACTTGTATCAAAAGCAATCGGTTTTATTAAATGAAGCTTTGTTTCCGTTGCCACACATGTACGACCGATATTGCCCGTATTCTGCGGTATTTCAGGCTCATGCAGTACTATATTCATGCTAGCCTCTTATCAAAATATCAATTGTAAAGACTTCGCCGCTTTCAAACGAAAGAGGGATGCTTATAAGCTTTTCGCTTGGCCCAACATTTGATGCCGCATTTGGTAATGAGCCTATGTCAAGAATCGGCGGTTTAATGTCCACAGTGTCACCTTTTGAAGCAATTATCGTCGCGACGTTGCCTGAAATCATGTTGCCAAGTTCTGAAACTGCACTTTTTGCCATTTCGTCAAGGGCTTCAACAGGCATCCCAAACATCATTTTAGACACAATAAATCGAGCTAAAGGCTCGTGCATATTATAAATTCCATATCCTGATACACTGCCGAAAAACTCGATAGTTATAGCTATAGGGTCACTTGAATACGGCGGTTTTTTAACTTTAACGGCCCCAAGCGCCGGCTTTTCGCCGCATATTGTGCTTATTGTATTTTGAGCACCCTGAATAAACGGGTTTATATATTCAACATTCACGATTTATCCCACCCCAAGTTTCAACATGAAACTATTATACCACGATTTTTTCGAATTGACAAACTATATATCTAAGTCTTCATGTTCTTCCTCATCTTTATTAAACATGCCGCTTAGTTTGCCCAAAATGCCCGGAACCATGTCAACTAATTTATTAACGCTGTCTTGATTTTTAATACTCACAAGCTGGACGTTGCCGTCGTTAATGACTAAAACAGCGCTTGGCATAATTTTCGCGCCAACGCCGCCAACACTTCCTGATTTTTCTTTCGGTTCGGGCTTTCCTTCATTGCCTCCCGCGCCAACGCCGAACACAACGTCAACAAGCGGGAGAATAATCGTATTGCCAATTTCGATAGGCTCTCCAACTACAGTTTTAGACGAAATAAAACTCTCCATTTTGCTAAATAACACTTCAAGATTTGAACTTGCTACATTTCCCATCTTTACCATCCTCTCAATTAAAATATTGCAGATTTTATTAGTTTCCATATAGGTTTAACGCGTATGAATCTTATCATAGGTAAAATTAAACTAAGTAAATTAAACCATCCTTTTGCGCTAATGTCAATTTCAAATATTTCATTTTCAAAATCCGGATTAATGTTTATTTCATCCGCTTTAATAAACGGTATGAACGGGCCTAAAACAGCCAAAATTATCCCTGTGTCAAATGGGCTTGAAAAGCCAAAAAGGCAATTAATTTTAAGCTCTTTCGGCTTAATTGCATTAATAGTCTCTTTAATCAGGCGTAAAAACGCTTTGAAAATAGTTTTTTTATGAGGATAATTTTTGAAGTTCCTAAATGACTCTAAGGATTCTTTTATTTTGCTTTTTGTTTTAGAACGCTTAGATTTTCTTTCGGCTTTCTCTTCTTTCTTTAGTTTGCGTTTTTCACTTTTTTTAATCTCTTCATCGAATTCTTCCCAAAATTTTTCTGACTCATGTTCTTTTTCTACATCTTCTTTCCTTTGTTCTTTGATCCCTTTGGGCTTATTATTCAGCTTTAATTTAAAAATCCAAAATATCCTAATCGTTATCGGTTTATCAAGCGAGCTGTCGCCGCTTATTGATAAAAAACGTAAAAAAGTTGATACTTTGAATTTATACGATGTTTTTTTTCGGTGGCTTAAATAAATTCTATAGCAAAAAGGCGCGCAAATGACATATGCCAAAAGCAAAATCACAAAAAGCATGACCCATAAAATCACCTGGAATATAATCCATATTACGTTTAAAATCGCTAAAAGCGCTCCCATGTCAGTACCACCATAATAAGTCTTGCCTATATCTCGATACATTATAAAGCTGTTTATGCTTTACGTCAAATAAAAAAATGGCCGGGGCAAAACTGCCCCGGCCGAAAAACTTAATTCTAATGTATTTCAAAAGTCACGATATTGCTGCCGTTATTTCTTATGTCAAAAACAATTGTTCTGCCGGCAAGCGGATGGCCTTCGGCGAACGTATACTCGCCAAGTAAGTTAGAATGTTGGCTTGGTACGATAAACTCGGTTAAGAAGCGATCTTCAGAACCGTCACCGTAAAATCTCGTTGCCCAGAATGTTACTTGCCAGTGTCTTGTGTTTCTGCCTGTTTCGTGGATGCTTACAAAATCCGCAGGAGAAACAAATACACGTGGTGGATGCACTATTACGTTGATAGAATCTTCAAAGCCTCCGTCAACAGTTGTTACTGTAATAACTGCATTGCCAACAGCATGAGCTCTGATAAAGCCATATTCGCTAATAGAAACAACAGACTCATCGCTTGAAGACCAAATAACGTCTCTGTTTGTCGCGTTAATTGGATTTACTATAACTTCTAATTGGGCAGACTCTCTTTCAATAAGCTCTAAGGGGTTCCTGCTAATTATTATAACGCCGTCAACTGCAACTATTGCCGATTCGATAACGAGTTCGAGTTCAACAGGTTGACTAAACACTGCGTTTGCTGCTTGAACTTTTAATTTGAATGTTCCTTCTTCAAGCGGAGTGCCGGAAAGTACGCCTGCTGCACTAAGCGTCAAACCTTCAGGAAGTTCATCGCTTTCATCTGCAAGTAACCAAATTACAGGCGTGTCGCTTTCTGCTTCGAGCGCCGCTTCAAAAGCTGTGCCATATCGACCGTTTGGCAGCTCTTCGGTTAAGATAGTCGGTGTTGTTAAGAATAGTGACTCGCGGTTAAGAGGTGAGTCGCCCCAATGTTCTGCATGCGCCTCTGCGACAAGCGCACGCATGTTGAACGCGAAAACTTCGCCCGGTTCACCAACAAGACCTAAGTCTCTTAAATTGAAGTTGCGTGCAACAATAGGGTTAGCCGTTCCCGGAGCAAGCTCAAGCGGGATTTGGTCTTCGCCATCTTCATAATCAATCATAAACGGTTCACCGTTAATATAAATACGGTATGCGCCTGATGCTAAAGCCGCATTGCCCGCAGCGTTATTTCCGCCATGCAAGTTATGTGCTGTGCGCGTTCTGAACCAATTTAACGTATGTCCGTCTAAGTTAAGTGAGAAATATGGTGAGAAAAGTTCACCGCTTGTAACTTCGATATCAAACCAACCGACATATCCGCCTAAGACGTTATGCGCGTGGTCAGATTTATGGCGAAGATAGAACGCTACGCTGAACTCACCAGCTTCTGTCGGTCTGCCCCAAAGATGACCGCCAAACCAGTGATTGTCAGGATGCAGTGCAAGGCCACGAGGCAAGCCGCCGATAGTAAATTCTTCTCCGCAGCCGTCAACGCAACCCGGCATTAAAACAGGTTTTGAAAGTCTGTACGTTCTTGTAAACGTAGAAGGCGCAGTACCAAGTGTCATAGTGATAGTAGGATGGTCTCCGCAATTAAACGTGCCGATAATCGGTACCCAAGTTTTTGGCATACCTGTGTCTGCCCATTCAAGGAAAGGAACAGCATCGTTCGCACGTGCGCCCGGCCAGTTTTCACCGGCATAGAAACTTACGCTTCTCGGCCCTGTCGCATTATTAAACGCATTTGGTCCTTCGTATACAAGGTCGGTAAATCTGATGTCGGTATTTGGACGAACCATGAATGATACTTCGAATGAATCGTTAATACCATTTCTGCCGGTGAGCGTCACATCCGCTCTATGAGGCACGATTTGAGCCGCGTGGAAACCGCCAATGCCTTGTTGGTCAGTTGCTAAGCCGCCGCGTCCGTCTTGATCAAGGTCAAAATAAACCGCTGTGTCAAGACCTTCAAGCGGACGGATTGTAAATTCAATCGCTTCGCCTGCTGCTAAGTTAGTGATTGTTGCGCCGATTGCCGCCTCTGCACCGGAAACGGTGTTAAGAATAACGCTTGCGTTATTTGAATCAAGCGTAAACGCTCTGATATCAGCTGCATAACCCGGCCCACGCCCCGGTCCTTGACTAAGAAGTGACACAGTTAAATTTGTAACAGCTTCTTCGGTAGTATTCGTTACTCTGAACGATTGAGCCGCAGGGGCATTGCTATAGCCGAAAAATCTGTCTTGGAAAGTGATCGAATTGCCTGATACAGGCTGAATTATTATACCCGAAAGTTCGTTTTGCTCGCCAAACTCAACCCAAATTCTTTCTGTAACTATCCAAGGTGCAAAGCTTGTTGGGTTTTCGCGCGTCGGGCCGTGACCTGTACGTCCGCTTCCGCCCGGTCCAACAACGCGAACATTGATGTCAGTAGGAACGATTTGCGGGTGGCTGTCAGGATGTGTCGCGCCTGTGTGACCAGGAGTATTCGCCGGGAAATTAACGCCCGGGTTCAAAGGATTAGGTTGACCGTGAGGCGAATGGAAGTTTGAAATCGGCGCGTGAACTCCATCGATAAATGCTGTTGAGCAAGATGGGTCACAGAAGCCTCTTTCAGCATGCTCAGGGATTGGGCATGAGCCAAACACTTCTCCCGGAAGCCAAAACGGGTCTGCATACCAACCGGAGTGGATCATATTGCCTGCGATGCCTTGATTCGGAACCATAACGCCTTCAAGGTTGTGGCGTCTGTGGGAGTTGTTGTTCGCATTTACGCCGCCTGATGCGTTTACGACTGCGTTTGTTCTTGTGTCAACATGCCAAATCAAAATACCCCTGTTCCAAACGTTAAGGCTTGCAGCTCTGTCGAAGCCGACATGTTGGAAGTTTTCAAGGAGGAAAAATTGATGATGATCATGGCCTGTGTTATGTGGTAAATTGCCGATGCCTTCTGCGCCGAACAATCTATACATTGCTTCTGTATTTGAAACTTTAACAGCTATCGGGATGTCGCCGTTTGCTATGCTGTGAACTTCAGGATCCCAGTGCCAAACAGTTCTTGGATCGCTCCAATGACCGATATAGCCTGCCCAGTTTTCATCAGCATCAATTGCCATAGGCGTAATCCAACCTATTTCATAAGCGATTGGCGCTCTGAAATGAGTTGCGCCTGTTCCAAGACGCACATTATAATCGCGGTAGCGATACGCTCCCCATGTGCCTCTGCCCATTGCGCACCAAAAACCAACGCAAAGCTCTTGCGAGCCTGCGCCGCCGCCTACTGCTAAATCAGGAAGCCCCCAAACAGAGTGACCAAGTTCATGGATAAAAATACCAAGTCCTTGTGCTATGCCTGTGTGGGATTGCTCGCCATGCGAACCGTAAGAGTTGCGTGTAGGAAGTCCGCCGCCCGCAGGGAACGTTACGCTTCTAAGCCTTCTTCCTTGCTCAATTCCGTCGCATACGCCTGGAATTGCGTCACGGCTTACAGTACCCGCTACAGTGCCCGGATACATGCTTGGGAACCATTGCAAGTTTGCGTGTCCCCAGAAGCTAGGTTTCGCTGCGTTGCCGCCTAAAGCGCCTTCATAACCGCCGTAAATTAAATAGAGGTTAAGATCCTGTGCTAAAACGTCTTGGCTGTTTGCGCCTGTGCCGCCGCGTCTTGGTACTGCATCCCAATTAATGAAATGCCTTACAGCGTTAAAAGCTGCGTCAACGCTTGGGCCAAGCGCCGGCGTTGCAGTTATGTTATAGCCGGGATGACCGGTGTCAAAGCGTAATGTAACAATACCGTGTTCGATATGAAGATGAGTTACGTTTGTAACACCGTGGCTTACGAGCCTTGCGCGATCGGCATGGAAGTAGCCTTGAGTTCTTATTGCGTTAGTAACTTCTTCTGTGAAATAGTTAACAGAACCTCTTCCGTCCCATACGCCGTCAAGGCCCATGCCGTCAGGGCGCACGAATTGGAACTGACCGCCTGATGATTCAAGAAGCCATTCGTTAACAGTATTTCTGTTAAAACCATGACCAGCAGGAGTCGGGCCTGTTATTCTATTAACGTTGTAAATAGGATTTGTTACCATTTGCGGGTTAAATCCTTGAGCGCGCATGTCTGTACCGCCGTACATTTCTGCTGTACCAAAAGCGCGGGTAGACCAGAATGCGTTTACATTGCCTTCAAACATATGCGCATAAGACCATGCGCCTGTTTCGTTTGCGTAATTTCCAACCCATCCTTCCGGTGCAGTTTGAGGATTGTTATGCACGTTATTCCATTCGGTAACGAACAGAAGCATTGGTTGATTTTGCCTTGTTACAGTTTTGTTTGCCCAAGTAGGCTGATGAATTGGGCGACCGCTTAATTCTTCATTAAACGCTGCAAATGCACTTTGAATTGCGTTTACAGGTTCATCAATAAACCCAAACTCACGCTTATTTTGCTCTTCTATTGTTTCTGCAATTTGGATAAAGTCAGCAGTGCCTGCCGTAATTCTAATTGGCGTGAAATTATCACTAAAACCCACAGCGCCCCTTGGCTCGTGTGCTTCGGCTAGTTCGCCTACGATTTGCGTACCTGCTATCGCTTCGCCGCTTCGGCTCATCGCAACTGCGTAGTACCAATTTTCGGTTTCGTGATTAAACTGGATTATGTATCCGTCTTCACTCTCTCTCCAGTTAAAAAATTCATCGCCCATCGCCTGAACCATAATGTAGCTGCCGTCCGCTTGTTGAAACGGAACTGCCTCAGGCATCGCGGTTGAAGCAAATACAGCTGAAACCGATAAAAGTGTAATCGGAACGATTGCCGTAAGTACTTTTAAAAACTTACTAAAATTTTTCTTCAAAATTATGCAATCCTTTCTTTGAATTATTTTTTGCTGCCTTTCCCTTAACTCTCTCCTTTCGTTGGATTATTTTTCTATCATAACTATAAAGTTTATCATATTTATAGACCATATGTCAATTAGATTTTATTGATATAAAAATACAAAAAGAATACAAAAAACGCACCCGGCAGAATGCGCTTTTTGTATTCTTATATTTTTAATTTCAACCGTTTATAATATCAAGTGCAAACGAAACATAAAGAGCTGTTCCAAGCGGCAAAGCGTCTTCGTTTATGTTAAATTTTGGATGATGGTTCATATAAACCTCTCCGGAAACAGGCCCTGCGCAAAGTCCGGCAAAAAGTGTAGGCGCTATCTCTCCGTAAGCAGAAAAATCTTCTCCGCCCATCATAGGCTTCATTTGTTCGATTTTTAAACCAGGTAATGTTTTCGCGGCTGTTGCAGTGAACAGATTATGTAGATTTTCGTCGTTAACAACCGATGAATATCCTCGCTCATAGTCTATTTCAAAGGTCGCGTTATGCGCTTTGCAAATTCCTTCGACGACTTCTTTAAGTCTCTTTTCCATCAAGCCACGAACATCTGTGCAAAATGTGCGAACTGTTCCTTTAATTTCAGCCGTGTCCGGTATAATGTTAAAGCTCGTGCCTGCGTTAAATGCTCCAACTGTTAAAACTGCGCGGTCAAACGCCGACACATTTCTTGAGACGATATAGTTAAGCGCCTGAACGACTTCTGTGCCGATTAATAATGAATCAATCCCGGTCTCGGGCATAGCAGCATGCGTTCCTTTGCCGAAAATTTTAATGGTAAATATGTCAGAATTAGCAGAAACAGGTCCTGAAACAGATTTCGCAATGCCCATAGGATCATCAGGAAAAACATGTGAAGCGTAAAAGGCCTCGACATCATCTAAAACTCCTGATTTTACAATGTCTTTAGCTCCGCCCGGTGGAAGCTCTTCGGCATGTTGAAAAATAAATTTAACAGTTCCATTAAGCTCATCTTTAATTTTATACAGCGCATCAACCGCACCAAGCAACATTGCCGCATGGCAGTCATGTCCGCAAAGATGAGCAACGCCCGGATTTTTGGATTTAAATTCGACATCAGCCTCTTCTTCAACGGGAAGCGCGTCAAAATCCGCTCGTAGCCCTACAACTTTGCCGGCGATTGCACCTTTTAAAACAGCAACAACAGAGTTGCCCGCCGGCTGTAAAACTTCCAAATCAGGATATGCGGCAAGCTCCTGAACGATGTACTTCGCAGTTTCCACCTCATGAAAGGCAACTTCCGGATACATATGAATATGCCTCCGCCAAGCGACTATTTTCTTCGCATCTACAAGGTCTTTAATGTCCATCTTAAGTTCCTCCTACGATTTTTAGTATAGGTTTATTATACTACAAATTTTAGATTGCGATAGAGTAAATTATAAAAAAACCGTTAAGCTTAAAAGCCTAACGGTTACTGAAATATCATGATATATGCTTCTTCATATTTTTAAGCGCCGACTTTTCAAGCCGGGATACTTGCGCTTGTGAGATACCTATTTCCTCAGCCACTTCCATTTGAGTTTTTCCTTCGAAAAACCTTAGATTTAATATAAACTTCTCCCTGTCGCATAAACGCTTTAACGCTTCTGAAAGCGACAAGTTTTCAAGCCATTTTGTGTCGGCGTTTTTTTCGTCTTTAACTTGATCCATTACAAATATTGCATCCGCGCCATCGTGGTATACGGGTTCAAATAATGAAATCGGCGCTTGAATTGCGTCTAGGGCGAAAAGGACTGCTTCTTTTTCAAGCTCCATCTCTTTTGCGATTTCTTCAATCGTCGGCTCTTTCGAATTTTCGTTCATTAGCCGTTCTTTGATTTGAAGCGCCTTGTATGCAATGTCTTTTAGCGACCTGCTGACTCGGATTGAGTTATTATCACGCAAATACCGCCGTATTTCGCCGATTATCATAGGCACTGCGTAAGTTGAAAACTGCACGCCCTGCGTAATGTCAAAGTTGTCAATCGCCTTGATAAGGCCGATGCAGCCGACTTGAAAAATGTCGTCTATATACTCGCCTCGATTGTTAAATCTTCTGATTATGCTCAAAACGAGTCTTAAATTGCCATATATATACTGTTCTCTTGCCTCTTCGTCGCCTTCCAAAATTCTGTCGAACAAAATACGCTTTTCTTCGCCTTTAAGAACCGGAAGCTTTGATGTATTCACGCTGCAAATTTCCACTTTGGTGTTATTCATTAAATGACCGACTCCGTGACTCTATATTTTTGTTGTTATAGAATCATTTCCCAAGCCGGGGAAATTATACATGAGATCGGAGATTTGGCAGAAAATGTTAATAAGGTAAAAGCTAATCAAATTTGAATAATTTTAACAGAATTCACTTAAGATATACCACAGCATTTGCAAGCTGCTGTGACCATAACCCAAGCAGCTTTCCGCTGCGGTAATCTGTTTTAGTTCGAATCCTGTTTATTTCCTTTTTGCACCTGTCGCATAATTCCTCGATAGCTTTTGTTTTTGAATCAGCTGTAATATTTTTAAGATAAGCTTTAGGCACAAGATGCGCAAACAGACGCTCTTTATTTTCGTAGGACTGAGATACAAATTTTTTATCAGCGGCAGAAATATTAAACAATGTCTTTAGCTCAAGTCTGTTCAAAATAAAAAAACCATTGTAATTTGGGCGCTCACCTTTTGGAATGACTGTATCTTCAATAATCAGCATATATCCATCATCCGAAAGCAGCTTAAAAATCGGGGAATTTTGATCGAAAGTCCTCACCCAGTCATCCGGTGAAATTTCATGTAAAACATTACACATAACAACAACGTTAACAGAGCGCGCATCCCTATACTCTTGAAGCTTGATTATATCATTAAAGTACCTGTTGTCACTGTTTTCATAAACTCTTTTTATTGCCTGCTCACACTTTGTCTTATCGGCTTCGTATGTATCAAATGCTATATAATCTAACCAATCTTTAACTGTTGACTTATCACAGCTATTATCCCATATTGCCGAGATAAGCCGCCCTTTCCCTGCACCAAAGTCTAAAATGCTTAACTTTTCATTGTTTTTTCGAATTTCGTCCAAAATTGCAGAAATTTGGTTAGTCTGAGGGTCATTAATGCTTGCGTCTGCAACCCCCGGAGCATGTAAACATTCGTATGCAAATTGGTTAGCCGCTAAAACAGACGGTAAGCCGATAAAGTCTTGCAGCCTTTCGATCTGGTCTTCATTTCCCATAAGTCCTTTAAGCGCTTTTTCGGGCTGTCTTCCCGCATATTTAACTCCTCCATTGCGCATATACCAAATATCAGATGTTTCTAAATAAGACAAAATATGTATTGAATGAGTTGCTATCCATATTTGCCCGTTTGTTAAAATTTCTTTTACCTTTTTTATAAATTCAATTTGAGCCGCCGGATGCAAATGTTTTTCAGGTTCGTCAAGAATGAGTATCAAATCGTCTAAAGTTCCACTATGGGCATGCACTTGTACGCAAAGCTGTAACAATACATTTTGACCCTCTGAAAGTTTTGCGTTTTCAAGGGGTCTGTTAAACAGAGTACACCTGTTTTCTTTCATGCCTATCTGAGTTCCTAAAAATGAATCAATCAAGTCATTCAGTTTTTTAAACGACTCTCGATATCCTAAACTTTCAGGATCGTCAACATAGCTTTGATGTGTCGCGTAAAAATTATTGTCACACTCTTTTTGAATATAAGCTAAAACATGTTGATTTATATTTTCAATTTCATGCAAGTTTTTCGTTAAAATATGTGAGCGGTCTTTTTGCTCAAGCGTCATGTTGATTGGTGGATTAAGTTCAAGATATTTTGGAACAAATTTAACAATGTTATATGAATTTTTTCGCGAATCAAATTTAAAATAAGAATCTACTAATAAGTTATTTTCTTTATTTTCAATCACCTTCAATAACTTGCTGGCTTGAAATTCATCTTTCGTCCTCGTTAGAATTTCTCTATATTTTTTAATTGTATCGTGCGCTTCAATATAATCTTCGGTTGACAGTATACGACCATGCACCGCTTCAAAAATAATATCAAGCAATCTAGTCTTTCCGGATCCATTTTTCCCGGCCAATATTACTGTATCTCCCAAGCGATCCATGTTGATTTCTTTAAGCCCTTTCTCCCCGAAACTTTCCGGTATATTAACACTTGTAATTTTCAATTTACGCCCCTCCTCGTATATTTTCCTCATTTTGTTACGTTAATTATATCACAAAATACACAAAGTTTCTAAGTTTTAATGGTGACAAATTCATAAATTTGTTGTATAATTGCTTCTAAACTAAATTTTAGGGGTGTTTTTCAATTGCGCGAAAGAGTAAATGAGTTTAGCGAAGCGTTAGCAAAAATTACAACATTGCCTGCTTTATCTGCCGGGATACTTGAAGACGCTGCTAGTTTAATAGCCGAAATAGGCTGTCACGCCCTTAATACTAACCGCGTTGGAATTTGGAATACAGACATTCAAGCTAAAAGTCTTAAAAGCGTGACATATTATGATTCTTCAACAAGGCTAAATCGCGTCCAAGACGATGTTAATATGAGTGAATGCAGTGAATACTGGCGAATGCTTGAATCTGAGCGTTTGGTTGTAATTGAAGATGCGCATAAGCCTAACCCGCTTACACCTATACTTGAAGGGTATGGGCCTAACATATGCGCTATGCTTGACGCTCCAATACGAATTGGCGGCAAACTTGTCGGTGTCGTATGTATCGAGCAGGATTTTTGTGAAGAGTTTCCCAAAAAACGTGACTGGACGCTAGAAGAGCAAAGCTTTGCATCATCACTTGCTGATCTTTCAGCGCTTGCGATCGAAAGCGCTGAAAGACGCATTTTGATGAAAAGAACAGAAGCTATGATGAGCAATCTTCCCGGCGTCGTTTATCAGTGCCTTAACAATCCGCCTGAATTTACTTTTACGTTTGTAAGCGAAGGCAGCAAAGCTCTTTTAGGCTATGAAGCGGAAGAATTAGTCGGCAGCAGCGCAGTAAAGTTTTTTGACATGGTTCATCCTGAAGATTCGGACACTCTTGAAAGGCTTAATTCGATAACCCTTTCTTTAGGCTTGCCGCTTGAAACTACGTTCAGAATTATTACAAAAGATGGCGTAGTTAAGTGGATTTGGGAACGAAGCCGTGCTGTTGAGTTTAACGCAGATAACACGCCGCGCCTTTTAGAGGGTTTTTATACTGATATTACAGAACAGCGCCGCTTAGAAGCTGTAGAGTTCGCAAATCGCGCTAAATCAGAATTTCTAGCTAATATGAGCCATGAAATACGCACGCCGCTGAATGCTATTTTAGGCATGACAGATTTGGCTCTTAGAAATATAAATTCAAAAGATGCCGTAACAAATTATTTGCGTAACATCAGAATTGCCGGCAATCAGCTGCTTTCAATTATTAACGATATTTTGGACTTTTCAAAAGTTGAAGCGGGAGCTGTCGAGCTTGTGCCCGAAAAATATAATATACATTCAATGATCAGCGATATTGTTACTATGATACATGTTCGGATTGACGATAAGCCGATTGACCTGATTGTCGATGATGATCCGGATTTGCCTCTTGAAATGATCGGAGACATTACGAGGATCAAGCAAATAATCATTAACCTTTTGTCAAATGCAGTTAAATTTACGAAAAACGGGCATATAATACTTTCGATAGTGGCTGATAATTGTGAAGCTTGCACGGAAGGCGGCGGGATCTGCCTTAAAGTTTCCGTAACCGACACAGGAATGGGTATCAAAGATGAAGACTTGCATATTTTATTTGACAGTTTCTCTCAGCTTGATACACGAAAAAACCGCAGCATTGAAGGCACAGGGCTTGGGCTTGCAATTTCTAAAAATCTTATCGAGCTTATGGACGGCGAAATTTCTGTTGAAAGCAAATACGGTGAAGGAAGCTGTTTCTCATTTTACATTAAGCAAGGCGTTTCGTCCAGTCGAGCTTTAACTAAGTTGCCAAACGATGATTTAAAAGTCGCTGTTTTAGTAAATAATCCAAAGTATGCAGATAGGCTTTTCAGAAAAATCAAAAAACTTGGCGCGTATTGTGATATAATTGACAATGTCGAAAATGCTGAGTCTTACACTCATGTCATATTTGACTGTTCATGGCTTGATGAAATGCCTAACTGTTCGAATACGAAGCTTATAGCGCTTACCCGTGGCATGATAAGCTATAAGTCAAGCCGGCATAATATTGAATTTGTATATGCTCCTCTTACAAGTGTGCTTCTTGTACGGCTTTTAGGCGGCAAGGTTGACTATTTGGAAGATGGCGAATTGCAGGATAAAGAATTTACTGTAATTCTTAGAGACACGTCGTTTTTAGTCGTTGACGATAGCGAAATTAATCTTCTAATCGCAGAAAATCTGTTTAAAACATACGGCGCAGAAGTTGATACTGCCTTATCGGGTATGGAAGCGATTGAACTTGTTAAAAAGAAATATTATGATATCGTTTTTATGGACCATATGATGCCCGAAATGGATGGTGCCGACACGACGAAAATAATTAGAAATCTGCCTGACACTAAGTATAAAGCGCTGCCGATTATTGCACTTACTGCAAACGTAGTAGGGGATGTCAAAGACACGCTTTTAGAAAACGGCATGAATGACTTTTTATCAAAGCCTATTGAATATAAAGAAGTTGAAAAAGCAATGCGACAGTGGCTTCCGAGAGAAAAATGGAGAAATGCACTGCGCATGGATTAAACTAGGAGGAATCAAAATGGCAAAAAGACGTCATTACAGAGTTGCAGGAAGACAGTCGCAGCAAAATCCGGCTAGAGGGATTTTTATCCCGAACAAAAGGAAAAAGAGAATCTTTTCTGTCGCGGCGCTATTTTTAGTAGGCGCATTCATCGACGGCATAATTTTGGGTTGTTTAATATCAAAATGGCGCGCTAAAAAGTCAAAGTAAGAATTTTAGATTGCAAACGAGAGGATAAATTAAATAATGAAACTAGGAATAATAGGGCTGCCAAATGTTGGTAAAAGCACTCTTTTTAATTCGCTTACAAAGTCAAAAGCGGAATCTGCCAATTATCCATATTCAACAGTCACGCCGAATGTAGGGACGGTTTCTGTGCCCGATTACAGGCTTAAGCCGCTTGCAGACCTTTATAAAACAGAAAAAATCGTGCCTGCTTCTATCGAATTTGTTGACATTGCGGGTCTTGCTAAAGGCGCAAGCAAAGGCGAAGGGCTTGGTAATAAGTTTTTAGCGGTCATACGCGAAGTTGACGCGATCGTCCATGTTGTAAGATGCTTTGAAAATCCCGATGTCATCGGCGAGATAGATGTCGAAGGAGATATTGAGACGATAAATCTTGAGCTCATTTTTGCAGACCTTGAGATGCTTGAAAGGCGGCTTTTAAAGGCAAGCAAAACGATGAAAAGTGACAAAAGCGCAAAAATCGAAGTCGATCTCATTGAAAAGCTTAAAGCAGAACTCGAAAATGGTGTATGCGCAAGGCTAATTGACTTTTCTGATGATGAAAAGGCTCTTGCCGAAACGTTTGACCTTTTGACAACAAAGCCGGTTTTATATGCTGCTAACGTCTCAGACACCGATCTTGAAAGCGATGGCGCAAAAAGCGAACATGCGCAAAAATTACGCGAAATTTCGGATGCGGAAGGCTCTGAAATGTTTTTGGTATGCGCAAAGCTGGAAGCAGAGCTTGTTGATCTTGAAGATGATGAAAAGCAAATGTTTCTAGAAGAAATGGGCGCGTCGAAAAGTGGCCTTGACTTATTAATAGGCGCAAGTTACAGCCTTCTTGGGCTCATCAGTTTTTTAACGGCAGGTCCGAAAGAAGTTCGCGCATGGACAATTAGGAAAGACACAAAAGCGCAAATCGCGGCAGGTAAAATCCACTCGGATATTGCACGTGGCTTTATACGCGCAGAAATTGTTAACTATGACGATTTAATTAACTTGCAATCGTACGCTAAAGCAAAGGAAAATGGTCTCGTTCGGCTTGAAGGCAAAGAGTATATCGTTCGTGATAATGATGTAATACTTTTCAGATTTAACGTTTAGGGACAAATTTTATAAAATTCTTTTAGCCGCGCTCCCTTTGGGAATTAGCGGCTTTTTTTAACCCCTGGCAATAATTTCATAATAAATTTTTAAAAAAGTATTGCGTAATTGTTTCTAATGTGTTAATATGTAAAAGTAAACACGGCTAAGTATAGGCGGTGTCACAACTGGCAACAATTAAACGAGGCAATCACCGGTTAAAACTTTAGTTAATAATAGCCTTTCCGGTAGCTTATGTAGCAGGTTCGTCTAAATGTTACGAAAATGTTACAACTATTGTCTAGTTTAAAGGAGGATTATTTTGAAGTTAATAAAAATATTTGTCGCAGTTGTTTTATTTTTGACTATGACAGAAACAGTAGTTAACGCAAATGTAGGTAATACAAGAACTATCTTTGTTACGATCGATGGCCAAAGACAACAGCATAGAACGACAGCTGAAACTATAGAAGAATTTTTCGAATCAGCAGGAATTGAAATTAACGAAGGCGACGTTTTAAACGTAGAACTTACAGATCTTGTAATTTCAGCGAGAGGGGTAAGAAACGCTCCATCACGCGAAGTAACAATCGAAAGAGGTTTTTTTGTAACAGTTAGCTATGAAACTTACACAAGAGAAATTGGCCTTCCGCAAGGCACGACAGGGGCGACTTTGGCTCTTATGATTTCGATTGAAAGAGGTAGAGAATATATATTTGACGGCGAAAGAAATCAAATTCTTGAGCCATATGGTGAATATGACCTGTTAGTTAACGTTTCAGGCAGAATTTTAGCGCCGCAGTCCGACATCAGAGTTTTTAATGAGGCTAGTTATGTTTTAGAATATGTCGAAGTTCCTTATGAAATAGAAGTTAGAAAAACATTTGACATGAGCTCCGGCGAAGAAAGAACGATCAGGGAAGGCACAATAGGCCAAAAGGCAGTACTTTACAGGTTTTCATATGGATCGGATAGTTCGGATTATGTATCTTTGCAAAAAGACGCCGTTCACAGAAATGTTATTATAGAAATGGTCCCTAAAATAGTCGAGCGCGGCATTGCAGGCACAAGAGCGGAAAATTTTGACAGCCTTAACATCGTACGAACGATGCAAATGAACGCAACTGCGTATACGGCAGGTTTTGAATCGACAGGCAGGCATCCCGGAGATCCGCTTTTTGGAATTACGGCATCGGGCATGAGAGTTCGTCCGGGTATTGTTGCAGTTGATCCAAGCGTTATACCTCTCGGAACGCGGTTATATATAGAAGGCAGAGGTTTCGCTATCGCAGCTGATACAGGCGGAGCTATCAGGGGCTATAAAATCGATTTGTTCGTTGAAACAGTTGCCGAAGCAATACAATTCGGCAGAAGAGATTTAATAGTTCATGTTTTAGCGGATGAATAAAGCTTAATTCACTTAACTTAATTACAACTTTTTATTTATATAGTATTTTATTTTATATCTCTCCTCCATTAATACCATTTCTTTGCGGTCAAACTCCCCCATTGTGCCGCTTTGAAATGGTATTACGCTGTTATATTAGAAAGGTCATATTAAATGAAAAGAACGGTTTCACTTATTAGATGTGAAAGCTATAATTATGAACTGGTAAAAGATGCAATGAAGCGAAGTGTTGAAAATATCGGTGGATTTGAAAACTACATAAAAAAAGGCGGCAAAGTACTTCTTAAAGCAAATTTAGTAATGAAAAAAAAGCCAGAGGACGCTTCTACGACTCATCCGGCTGTAATAAAAGCCCTTTGTGAACTTTTGACAGAATTCGGTGCGCATGTAATAATTGGTGACAGCCCGGGCGGCCCTTTTACTGAGTCAATGCTTACGGGCATTTATAAAGCGACGGGCATGTCAGAAATTGCGGCGGAAATGGGAGTAAGGCTCAATTATAACTTTAGGCAAATAAAGCAAAAAAATCCTGGAGGATTAATGCTTAAAGAGGTTATGATTACAGATATGCTTAATGATGTCAATCATGTCATTTCTGTTTCAAAGCTTAAAACACACGGGATGATGACTTTTACCGGCGCGGTTAAAAATATGTTTGGTGTAGTTCCCGGACTTCTAAAAGCAGAGTATCATTTTATTATGCCGAAAAAGGATGATTTTGCAAATGCGTTAATTGACATTTGCATTGCGGCAAATCCTGTTTTGTCGTTTATGGACGGGATAGTCGGAATGGAAGGGGCCGGGCCAACAGCAGGTGACCCGCGGAAGGTTAACGTAATTATCGCATCCGACAGCCCGTATCATCTTGATAAAGTCGCCTGCGAAATTATAAGTTTGCCATTTGGTGAGGTTCAAACTATCACAAACAGCATTAAGCGCGGGTTTTGCACGGATGGACTCACTGATATTGATCTTGTAGGCGATAATATTGAAAGCTTCAAAATTACAGATTTTAATGTACCAAAAGTTAGAGAGCATGTTGAATTTATGCGCGAGCCTAAATTTATTAAAAAATTCGTTAATATTTTTCTTAGGCCTGTGCCTGTTTTTGATGGTAAAATTTGTACGCGCTGTGGGGTCTGCATTGATCGCTGCCCTGCGAAGATTATTAAAATGACTAAGAAAAAGCCGGTTTTTAACACAGGCAATTGCATTCGATGTTATTGTTGTCATGAATTTTGTCCTAGCAAAGCGATTAAAATTAAAGAGCCTATAATCTCAAGAATTAAACTTTTCAAAAAACTTTAGGCTGATAGCATAGAAAAAGCCCCGCGAAGGGGCTTTTTCTATCGTAACGTTTTATGCAAATTCTTGCTCTGTTCTTCCTATAATTTCATCTTGCAGCGAGCGGCTTAAGTTGTTGAAATGGTCGCTGTAGCCTGCTACGCGCACGATTAAGTTTTTGTATTCGTTAGGGTTGTTTTGCGCGTCAATTAGCGTTTGACGATCTATTACGTTAAATTGAATATGGTGACCGTCAAGTGCGAAATATGAACGCACAAGGTTTGACATTTGCGTAATGCCGTTTTCGCCTTTTACAACATCCGGCGTGAATTTTTGGTTCAAAAGCGTACCGCCGGTGCTTATGTGATCCATTTTAGAGCAGGATTTAATTACAGCAGTGGGCCCGTTAATGTCTGCGCCTTTTTCCGGCGAAATGCCTTCGGATAAAGGTTTATGAGCCTTTCTTCCGTTAGCAGACGCCATCATTACTTCGCCAAAATACACATGACATGTAGTTGGCAGCATGTTGATTCTATACGATCCGCCTTTTACATTTGGTCTGCCGTTTACAGTGTCTCGATAAAGTTCAAACACTTGCACCATAAGATCATCCGCGTAGTCATCATCGTTACCGTATTTTGGAGTTCTGTTAAGGACAGTATTTAAAAGTTCATCATGACCTTCAAAGTTATCTTCAAGTGCAGTCATTAGCTCATCGAACGTAAAGCGTTTTTCGTCAAAAACATTATACTTGATTGACGAGAACATATCGGTTATCGTTCCTATGCCAACGCCTTGAATATAGCTTGTGTTGTACCTTGCGCCGCCTGCGTTGTAATCTTTGCCTTTTTGAATGCAGTCATCTGTCACGATTGACAAAAACGGTACAGGGAGGGTTTCTGCAAAGATTTTTTCGATAATATTATTGCCTTCGATTTTAATGTCGATAAAATGCTCGAGCTGCTTTTTATACGCTTCGAACAAATCATCAAACGTCTTAAAGCTTGACACTTCACCTGTTTTAAGACCAAGTTGCTTGCCGCTTACTTTATCAAAGCCGTTGTTAAGCGTTATTTCAAGGATTTTCGGCAAGTTCATATATCCTGTCAGAATGTATGATTCCGTTCCGAACGCGCCTGTTTCTACGCAACCGCTCGCACCGCCACGTCTTGCATCATTAACTGTTTTGCCTGCTGCTAAAAGCTCTGCAACAATTGCGTCTGTGTTATAAAACGCCGGCTGGCCCCAGCCTTCTCTTGAAACTTCGCATGCTCTTTTAAGGAATTTAAGAGGCGTTTTTTTACTTATCTGCACATTAGAGCTCGGCTGCAAAAGCTTCATCTCGTCCATTGCGTCAAGTATTAAATATGAAACCTCGTTAACGCCGTCCGAACCGTCAGGTGCAATGCCGCCTGTGTTAATGTTCGCAAAATCTGTATAAGTCGAACTCTCCTTAAGCGTTACGCCAACTTTAGGAGGCGCAGGCTGATTGTTAAATTTAACCCAAAGGCATTCGAGGAGCTCTTTGGCCTTTTCTTCATCAAGCGTTCCCGCTTCAACCTCCCTTTTGTAAAATGGAATTAAATGTTGGTCAAGGCGACCAGGACTAAACGCATCCCAAGGGTTAAGCTCTGTCGTAATACCGATATGCACAAACCAGTACATTTGTATCGCTTGCTCAAAAGTTTCAGGTTTATTAGCAGGCACTATGTCGCAGTTTTTCGCGATATTAAGCAATTCCTTTTTACGCGCTTCATTTGCTTCTTTCGAGGCAAGCTCTCTTGCGTATTCAGCGTATCTTTTACCATAAGTTATAATTGCATCACACGCAATGTCCATAGCAACAAGCTGATTCTTTTTGTCAAGAGCCTCTCTGTCGCCTATATAATCAAGTTTTTCAATCTCATCTTTAATGTTCTCCTTGAAATCCAAAAAGCCTTTTTTGTAGAAAACATCGCCGCCAACAGTATGTCCCGGCCCACGCTGTTCCATAAATTCTGTAAACACGCCTGCATAGTAGCTGTCTTTCCAAATATCAGACGTGTGCTTAAGAATTTGTGAGCGGGTAGAGCGGTTTTCCCAATAAGGAATTACAGTGCTTTCCTGATTTTTCATTGTCGCTTCGTTGACTTTGAAAAAGATGATATCTCTTGAGTCCATAACCTTTAAATCTTCGATAGTATGGCAGCAAAGTTCAGGAAAAGTCGGCGCGGCTTGCGGCTTGCTTCCTTTTTCCCCGACAATAAGTTCATGATCATTTATACAAAGAGTGCGATTTTCCATATAATGTTTAAATGCCAAAGCTCGCATTTCCGGTACAGAAACAGATCCCGCATGCTTTATATAGCTGTTCGTAAAGCTCATAGCGCGCTCCAAATCAATGCTTGGCGGCGTTGTCACGCTTTGCTGTCTGAGCGCTTTAATTCTGTCATTCATTCCTCTTAATTCACTAGCCATTTTAATACCTCCTTAAAATTTAAAATTGCTCATCATGTTTAAAATCAAATTTTGAATATATTATATCACAACTAAATCAATTATACTAGACTTTCGCACTCCACTTTGAAATTATTTTTTTGCAGCCTATCCTTTATGCGGATAAGGGCCGCTTTATCAGGGGTTTTCATCGGAATATCACTGCATGAAATCCCTAATCTCCCAAATTTTGCAATGCCAATCGTGTGAAACGGCAAAAGGGAAATTTTATAAATGTTTATATCGTTAAGAAACTCAGCTAACGCGTCAATATTTTCGTCATCGCAATTGATTCCATCAATCAGCGGAAGGCGAACGTGGATTTTTGCTCCGGCATCGCTTAGTTTTTTGATATTTTCGAGAATCAGAGCGTTATCCTTTTCAGTCACCGCTTTATGCCTATCGCTGTCCATATGTTTTATATCATATAAAAATGTATCGACATAAGGAGTAATTACCTCAAGTCTATCATACTCTACAAATCCGCAAGTGTCAATATTAACTTTTATACCAAATTTATAGAATTTTTTTAAAAGCTCAATTATGAAGTCAATGTTTTGAACCATAACTTCGCCGCCGGATAACGTCACGCCGCCGCCGGATAATTCATAAAACTGCTCGTCTTTTTTCACTGCATCAAAAAGCTCCGAGACAGAATACTGTTTTCCGCAAACTTCAAGCGCATTATCAAGGCAGGCTTCCGCGCATTTGCCGCAGGCAACGCATTTGCCGAAATCAAAATTAGGGCTGCCATCTTCTATAGAAATAACATCGTATTCACATTTTGTTGTGCAGCGTAAGCACTTTGTGCACTTTTCGCTATTGTACAAAAGTTGGCTTTTAAATTCCCAAGTTTCAGGATTATGACACCAAATACAACGCAGCGGACAGCCTTTAAAAAAAATCGTCGTGCGGATGCCCTCGCCGTCATGTATAGAGTATTTTTGTATATTTGTTACAGTTGGGTTCATTTCATTTGCCTCCTGCTCTAATTTCGGCGATAGCTTCTTTCATATTATTACTTGCGATAATTGCGTTACCTGCCACCAGTACGTTTGCCCCGGCGTTTATGACGCTTCCCGCCGTCTCTTTATTTATTCCGCCGTCAACTTGAATCTCGGTTTTAAGATTAAGCTGTGAGGCTCTGTTTGCCACATGTTCGATTTTTTTAAGTGCGGATGGAATAAAGCTTTGCCCGCCAAAACCCGGATTTACAGACATTATCAGTATTAAATCCAAATATTCGTACACATATTCAAGCATGCTTGGGTTTGTCGCCGGATTAAGTGCAACGCCGGCTTTTCTCCCTTTATCTTTAATTTGCACGATAAGCCGATTAAGGTGTATAGCCGATCGGCATTCTGCGTGTACAGTTATAATATCCGCACCCGCTTCCACAAAATCATCAATATAATCAGATGGATTTTTGATCATCAAATGAACGTCAAGCGGCAAGCTTGTTACGCCTCTTATTCCTTTCACAAATGCGCTGCCAAACGTAATGTTCGGCACAAAATGCCCGTCCATAACATCAAGATGTATATAGTCTGCGCATGCTTTTTCAAGCGATTTAATTGTTTCTCCGATAAACGCAAAATCAGCGGTTAAAATAGAAGGTGCTATTTTTATCATAGTTTATTATATCCTTTGTCTAAGGTCAGCATCTGTACAAAAAGTAAATCTTCTTCGGTCGTAATTTTTATATTTGAGTAGCTTCCTTCGATAACTTTAACTTTAGCGCCGAAATGTTCAGCCAAAGCAGAATCATCCGTCGCTAAAAAGCCCTTTTTTTCAGCTTTTTTATAAGCATTAAAAATTAAATCTTTTTTAAATGCCTGCGGTGTTTGAATTTCGTACAGGCTGTCACGAGTTAATGTTTTCGACACGAAACCACTTTCATTTACTGATTTTATCGTGCTTTTTGTTTTTACGCCTAGCACACATGCGCCTTCCGATTCTGCGCATATAATGGAGGCTTCTATATCATTAATTGAAACAAGCGGGCGCGCGCCATCGTGTATAAGCACTATTTGCGAGAGCTCATCAACTGCTTTCAGTCCATTAAAAACAGAAGTCTGGCGAGTTTCGCCGCCGGAAACGATTTTTGTTACTTTTTTTAAACAGCAGGCTTTAGTATGTTCCAAAAAATCAATCGGCGCAACAATTATTATTTCATCTATTAAATCGCAATTTTCAAACTTTTCAACTGTATGTGCCAAAACAGGCTTTGAATTTAACATGACAAACTGCTTTGGAAGCTCCGCGCCGAAGCGCCTGCCGGTTCCCGCCGCGACAATTATCGCTGAAACACGCATTAATCTGCACTCCCATCTTCGATTTTATGAGCCAGTATAGAATCAATGCGCCTGCTTACTATTTTTTCGCATATGAACAAATATCCTTCATATTCAACTTCAGGTATGTCAGTATCAGAAGGTACATACCCTAGAAGGCTTATTAAAAAACCGCCGAATGTTTCATAATCATCAGTCGGAATCGGAACTTCGAGTTTTTTCGCAACATCTTCCGGGTCGGTCATTCCGCAAATTCGGTACGCGTTATCTTCGATTTTCTCTATTTCAAGCGTTTCTTCTTTGTCATATTCATCAGAAATGTTGCCCATAATCTCTTCAACTAAATCTTCCATCGTGACTATGCCCGCTGTGCCGCCGTATTCGTCAATGACGATCGCCATATGTATTTTAGACACTTGCATTTCTCTAAAGAGCTCATTCGCTTTTTTCGAAATTAGCGTTTTACTTGGCTTATTTAATACATCGCGCAAATTAAAACTTTCAATTGTATTGCCTAGAATCATATGCTTCAGTAAGTCCTTAATATAAAGCACGCCGATTATGTTGTCAATATCACCTTCGTAAACAGGTATTCTTGAGAACCTTTGATCAATTATCGCTTCGACAATTTCGTGGCTTTCCGATTCAATATCAATCGCGACAATGTCTTTTCTGTGGGTTAAAACTTCCGCGACTGTTTCCGCGCCAAATTCGAGTACGTTCGATATCATTTCTGCTGTTGTGTCTATAAGCTTCCCTTGTTCGGCAGAAGCTTCAACTATGTCGTAAAGATCCTCTTCATAGTCTTCCTGTGCTTTTTCTTCAGGTTTTTGGTCGGCTTTTTCGTAAGTATAAAGAAATGATAATCTTACAAACGGTCTGAGCATTTTTTTGTTAACCAAAATAAACCCGATTAGCGCATAGGCAACTTCTTCAGGCTTATTTTTCACAAGGCTTAACGAAATTAAATTTGTCAAAACTATTACGATATAAGAAAAAATAAGGACAGAGAAGAAGTAGATCAAAAAACTGTACGGCTCCTCAAATAGTGCTGTTAATGAAAAATAAACTTTTGCCCAAACAGCGGTATACGCGACAAACACCATACATGTAAGCGCTGCGCCTATGTGTAAAACCGCTTTAGTATCAAGATCTTTTTTAAGTGTGTCATAAAGCTTTTTGGCGCTTTTAAACCCTTCATCAGCACGCCTTTTAATCCGAACAGTGCTAGATGAGTCAATTGCGTCTTCTGCCGTAACATATAAGACGTTAAGCAGGAAAAGAATGGTTAAAAAAAATAAATGACCCAACGGGGATGTCTCTCCTTGTTGCAATAGTATTGCCCAATTATATATCAAAAATTTTAAATTTGCAAGTATTGCGTAATATAAAATAGTAGACAATCACAAGATACGAGTGGTATAATATCACATTAAACAGAGAAATTTGCCAGGGAGATTTTTTAATGCGTTATGTTTTGGTGAAACATTTAAAACCGGGTATGGTTGTTGCCCGCCCGTTTTATAACAAAAACCTAAATATATTACTAAATGAGGGCAAGGAGATTGAACACTGGCACATCACCTCTCTGGAACGTATTGGGCAGCGCGGCATTTATATTCATGATGAATTTTCAAATGAAATACAAGTTGTGCCAATAATCGACGACAAAAGCAAATTGATTTTTGCAGGGGCTGTTAACGAAGTTTTTGAAGGCGTTTCAAAAGCTATATCACCTGGACACGGAAGTCTTAGAGATATTATAAAAAAACTTATCGAACAAGTAACCGAAAACCAAGGGACAATTGTCAACATGCTGGATTTAAAGCAGTTTGATGACTATACATTTCAGCACTCAATCAACGTATGTATTTTGGCAATTGTCGTAGGCATCGGGCTTAATTATAACGAAAAAACATTAGAAAATTTAGCGCTTTCCGCCGTTTATCACGACATAGGTAAGCTTCGAATCCCTCTGATTATTTTAAATAAACCGGGAAAACTTGACGAGCGGGAGTTTGAAATTATGAAACAGCATCCTGCACTTGGCGTTGAATATTTAAAAGGCATTGGGGAGCTTAATTCCTTCATCGAAATGGGCGTTTTGCATCACCATGAGCGTTTTGACGGCACAGGTTATCCAGCGGCTTTAAGAGGCAAGAGGATAAGTGAATTTGCGCGTATTATCGCGCTTGTAGATGCGTTTGACGCGATCACATCTAAACGCTCATACAAAGAGGCATACTTGCCTTCAGAAGCTATTGAATATATTATGGCGAACGCAAACATTCACTTTGACTATGACATAGCGAAAATCTTCTTAAGCAAAGTTGCGGCGTATCCAGAAGGGCTTGTTGTCGAACTTAGTAACGGCTTGATTGGAATTGTCGTTAAAAACTATGAAAATTTTCCTACGCGGCCTACTATCAAAGTCATTTCAAAAAATATGACAGAACCAACGAAATACATACATTTACACAACCCAGATTCACTCGCGCTTACGGTTACAAGGATTGTTGCATAACTTTAAAACATGTGCTATTATAATATGGTAAAAATTGCAAGTCACATTATGAAAGTGAGATGTTATTATGAAAATGCTTATTGTGCTGACTATTTTAAGCTTTATGCTGTTTGGCTGTTCACAAATTGATTATGAGCCTAATGTTGAATTAGATCAGTTGACAAACGAAACGGTTACGCTTGAAAATATTTCATTGTTTGTCACGCTTGGCGACTATCGAGGCATTGAATTTGACTTTGTTCAAACTCAAATCGTTACAGAAGAGCATGTTAATGAATTTATAAGTGAGAACTTCGTTTACGAAGAGCTTACAGATGAATTTTTAAATACATATTTAGATATTGAATCGGTCGAGCAGTTTCGGAATATGGTTAAAGAGCGATTAGAACAAGAGGCGCATCTTGCGGCAGAAAATAACATGCGCAGGCAAGTTTGGCTTGATGTGCTTGAAAATGCAACTGTTTTAAGCTATCCGCTTATGGAGCTTGAGTTCGCCGCAGATAGGATTTTGTTTCAATTTAGAGAAGCGGCAATGACCCATAACTCCGAAATTGAAAGCTTTATCGAAGAAGCATTTGGCATTGAATACCATGATTTTCTCAATAATTACATCAGGCCCGATGCGTTTATCGATGTTGAGCAAGATCTCGTAATTCGCGCCGTTGCCGCTGCGGAGGGTATAACGGTCACAGAAGAAGAAATAAGGGCAGAAATTACGCGCTTCACCGAAGAGTTCGAATTTGAAAGCGAACTTGAATTTCTGCATTTCATAGGCGGAGAAGGCCGCGTTTGGATCGCCCTTTTAGCCGACCGGGTTATTGATGTGCTTATGGAATATGCGGTTATGCGGGGGTAGGAGATTTAATTAAATAAAATCAAAAAAGCTACCCATTTTTTTGATTTTATAGTATATAATTATAGATAGTATACAGCAAAATGGGAGGTTGATCATGATTAAAGAGCAGATTATTCGAGAGATAGAGACTCTGCCTGAAGAATCTCATTTGGAAATAATGGATTTTGTAGGGTATTTAAAATATAAGCGATTAAGCGGTATACCTGAAACGATGCTGCTTGCTGAAAAATCTTTAGCAGAAACATGGGATACGCCGGGGGAGGATAAAGCATGGGCGGATTTGTAAACGGAGATATTGTCGTGTTAAATTTCCCTTTTTCAGATCTAAGCGGCACAAAGCGCCGTCCGGCTCTTATTCTGTCTGAGTTTTTGGGCAATGACATATTTTATGCCAAATTACTAGCACCGAAACTAAAGATGTTTTTGCTATTCCAATTAAAGAGGATGATTATATCAAGGGAAAGCTGAAAACGGAAAGCATTATTAGGCCAAATAAAATTTTTACTGCTCATAAAAGCTTGCTTTTGTATATTGCTTGCACAATTCGAAGTGAAAAGGTGGATGAAGTTGTAGAAATTTTGTTCGAAGCTATAAAAAAACGTCAAGGGTAGGCGAAACAGGTAGCTTATTCTAAGTATTTTGCAGTTACCGACTGCTCACACCTCAAAATGCCTTCAGGCACACCTGCAAAAAGCAGTTCACCACCCGACTCGCCGCCGCCCGGGCCGAGTTCTATTACATAATCGGCTGATTTTAAAACCGTCAAGTTATGCTCGATAAGAAATACCGAATTCCCAGCGCTTACCATTTGCTCGAACAGGTTAATTATCATCTTCGTATCTTTTAGATGAAGCCCATCCGTTGGCTCGTCAATTACGAAAATTTCGCCTTTGCTGCCTAAATAAGACGCCAATTTAAGTCTTTGGAGCTCTCCGCCGGACAGGCTTGAAAGCGCACGGTTCATTTTCAGATATCCAAGTCCAACGTAAGTTGCAGGCCGCAGCTTAGCCTCTGTTGAGCTGTTTTTGAGCAACTTACATGCGTCATCAATCGTTAGATCCATCATTTGTGCTATGTTTCTGCCGTCTACTTCATGCTGCAAAGCTTCGTCAGAATATCTAAGTCCATTACACGCTTCGCAAACTGTTTCTATTGAATCCATAAAAACCATTTCCGAAACGATTACCCCTTTGCCGTTACAAACAGGGCATGCGCCTTTGCCGTTGAACGAAAATAACGCTGCCGGCTGGCTGCATCTTTTAGCGTAAAGCTTCCTAATGTCATCTGCCGCTCCAAGATACGTCGCGGGTGTTGATCTTAGGCTTATGCCTATGTTTTTTTGGCTGATATAAATGGCCTCAGGGTGGTTTTCGCAGAAAAAGTTCATGAGAGAGCTTTTGCCTGAGCCGGCGACTCCCGCTATAACTGTCAAAACACCAAGCGGAAAATCAATTGTCAAGCTCTTCAAATTGTGCAAATTCGCGTTTTTAACTGTGATAAATCCATTCGGCGTGCGAGTTTCTTTCTTAAAGACTGCCTTTTCACTAAGCATTTTCGCGGTCACAGTTTCGCTTTCTATCAGGCTGTCATAGCTTCCTTCAAATAAGATTTCTCCACCGCTTTCACCCGAACCGGGCCCCATATCGACGATATGTCCGGCTAGTTTAATCATTTCCTCGTTATGTTCAACAAGAATAACCGTGTTGCCGTTGTCTGCGAGTTTTTTAATTGAAAATTTTAACAATTTTATATCATGGCTGTGAAGCCCGACACTTGGCTCATCAAGGACGTATAAAACGTCCGAAAGTGGTGAATTGATATGCTTAGCAATTTTACAACGCCCTGCTTCGCCGCCTGATAACGTGCCTATTCCGCGTGATAATGTTAAATATGAAAGCCCAATATCACAAAGCGCGGACACGCGTCCAAAAATCAGCTCCTTAACGTCTGAGGCTATAGGTTCGGATATTTCATTCAGCCAGCTTAAAAGCGTCATAAGCGGCATGTCTGCTGCATCTGAGATGCTTTTGCCATTTATTCGACAAGAAAGCGCATTTTTGTTAAGTCGCCTGCCATTACAGTCCGGGCAAACCCCTGAATTGAGCATAGGCTCTAGAAGCTTGCGATGAAGTTTGCCTTCGTCAGAGTGAATCACACTTCGGTACATTCTGTTGACAAGCCCTTCGAACTTCGCGCTTTTCGGCCAGTTAGCCGGTGGGTTTTTAAGCCTAATTTGCGGCGAATAAAGAAATAGTTCAAGCTCATTGTCCGAATAATCTTTGATTTTCTTATCAAGATCAAACAGCCCTGAAAACGCGTACCGCTTCCAACGCCAGAGCCCCGGCTCAAACGCGGCGTATTTTATAACGCCTTCGTCATTAAGCGATTTATTAAAATCCACGAGTTTATGAATATCAAGCTCGTCAACTGTCCCTATCCCGTCACATCTTTCACATTTGCCCAGTGGATGATTGAACGAAAAGGTGTTCGAAAATCCGACAAATGGTTTTCCAACGCGCGAAAATAAAAGCCTTAGCGGCGAATAAATATCATTATAAGTTCCGACTGTTGAACGTGAATTAAGGGCAGGCTTTTTGCGGTCTATAACAATTGCGACAGGCAGATTTTCGATTTTTTCGACATCGGGCCTCCCATACTTTGGTAAGTATTGCGCCGTAAAGCTTGGAAACGTGCTATTTAGCTCCCTCCTTGACTGTGCGGCAATCGTGTCAAGCACAAGTGAAGACTTTCCCGAGCCAGAAACGCCCGTCACGACTATTATTTCGTATTTCGGAAGCGAAAGAGAGATATTTTTAAGGTTATTTTCCTTCGCACCGATGATTTTGATTAATTTATTATATGCCATTTCTTTAATCCCCCATAATAATGAAACAAGATATCACATATAGCCTTCATATGTCAAATACCAGGTTAAATCTTTCTAAATATTGTTTAGTCCAATACTTGTTGAAACATGTTTCGGTTAGTGGTATAATTGGGTTTAGGTTTCAAAATAAGAAAATGGAGGTAAGTTAAATGAAAAAGCTTGCTAATCGATTGAAGAAACAGGTGCTGACCGCCTTTGTAGCGATGATGGTTGTGTCAGCGTTTGCGCCTTTACAAGTAATAGCATCTCAAGAAAGGGTGCCTGTACAGCACAGCCTGCCTGACAGCGAACTGCAACGGCTGTACAGCTTCTTTGGTCATTTTATGCACTCGTTTTCAGTGATTCCTACTTTGGGTGACTATGATGTGAATTCGCAAGACAGTGCTTATGCAGCATTAGATTTTGTTTTAAGCAACAGCGTTTTCTTGCATGGGCGATTAGGGGAATTAGGGCTCCCCCATTATGGCTTTGTGGAATATATTGGCGGTTCTCCCATTGAAAACTGGTCATCGTCGGTAAGGTTTGAGTTTGTTTCTGCAAGTCATGTGGATTCTATTTTGCAAAGATATTTTAACATTACAAACTTTATACACAACTCAGAGCGGGTTACGCCTGTTTTTGGCTTCCAATATATCAACGGCAGATACTACTACGAAGCGCTTGCCCAAGGCAGCTGGTCACCGGCTATTCCAAATATATTTGCATTTTATGATAATGGAAACGGAACATATTCCGTCAGAATTCAATATCTTACTGTTGAAATGGGAGATATTGATGAAAACGAAGTACATGTGCAATTCAATATCGCTGTCATTCAGCCTTTCGGCGATACTTTTCAAATGCTTTATTGGCGGAATGATGTGTCGCAAAATGCCCCAATTCCTACGCGGCAACCTAGCACTGCAACTGTTGAAACACCAACCTCAAATAATTCAATAAATGTCACAGTAAACGGATCACCTGTTAATTTCGCAGGGCAACAGCCTATTAATGTAGATGGGCGTGTGCTTGTTCCTGTCCGTGGTGTGTTTGAAACGCTGGACTTTGATGTTGATTGGAACCCCGGTACGAGGCAAGCCGAATTATCAAGAGCAAATGACATAATTATTATTACAGTCGGCAATGCGGTCTTCACCACCAACGGAATAAGTCATACGCTAGACGTACCGGCACAGATTATTGGAGGGTCTACAATGCTGCCTATCCGCGCTGTGCTTGAAAGCGTTGGTTATGAATTGGAGTGGGATGGCGAAACAAATACGGTTGTTATAACTACTCATTAAACAAATAATACAACCGCAAAAACGCTATCTGTTCAATTAGAATTAGATGGCGTTTTTCAATTTTCAGCTGTCAAACAATAAAGACAACGTAAAATGGACTAAACCTTAGCATACGGTTATATTATAGCCTTTAACCGGATGTGACTTAAGTGCGTTCTCAAATCATTATTTCTACTAAAAAATATCACGAAAAAATTGCCGTTTTGCTTAAAAATCAAAATATTATTTGCGGCAAAGTATACGAGGAATATTTTTTTTCATTGCCATATCACAATTTTAAAGATATAATACCCTATGAACAGCTTGAAGACGTTTTAGAAAACATAGTTCTTGATAATAATGCGATAGTCAAAAATTGTGAAAACGCTTTAATTTTTATGAAAAAAAATGTGTTTAAACCGCATCGAAAGGCTCTAATTTATGATGTTGCGTTAACTTTAGAATGCAAACGCTGTCTTAATATCGACGGCTATATTGACTTTAAGATGCAGAAATTTGCCGCTGAAATTGATCGTGTGCTTTATTGCACCGTCAAAAGAAGCAATACGAAGGAGGATTAAATGAGTTTACGGGCTTATAAAATGCTTTTGCTTGCTGCTGCCTTGCTTATGACATCAATGTCACTTCCAAGCAAAACTTACGCATCATTGCAAACTGTGAGGGTAGGGCTGACCAGGTTTCATGAAGTAACATCTATTCCAATAACTGACAGAAGCGTTATTATTGGATTTAATAATAACGGCAGTTTCACACAAATTATTGCAAAAAACACGACATCGGGCTTTGTTGTCACAATCCCATCCGGATATTTCGCGCAGGTGTCAGGTGGATTTTCCAGTTACGCAGAAGCGCAAATGCAAGGTGCGGGAACGGTTTTGTTTAACGGCAGTAACTTTACGCTTCTGAGCGGACCTTTTCAAACGAGAGAAGAGGCGTTGAGCTTGGGCGAATTGTACGTGCCGTCAGCCCAAAGCGTACTTTTAATCGCCGATAATATTCCCGCCATCGTTTTTGATGCGGGCAGCCTTATGCAAATTGCACCGGCAAGCGGAGAAGACAGCGTTTCAGTCGGAGACAGAAGATATCGTGGTATAATAGAATTTGGGAGATTTAGAGGGCGCAATTTGACCGCGGTTAACATTGTGCCGCTTGAACAGTATTTGTTTAGCGTCGTGCCGAGTGAAATGCCTGCTTCTTGGCATATGAACGCGCTTAAAGCACAAGCGATTGCTGCGCGGTCATACTCGATAAACAGAGCAGGAGTTCACTCAGCAGAAGGGTTTGACCTGTGTGATACAACTCATTGCCAAGTGTACATCGGCAGGGGGAACGAACACGCAAGAACGACAGACGCCGTCAACCAAACAGCCGGACGGTTTGCTTTTTGGGGGGAGCAAATAATCAATGCGACTTATTTTTCATCTAGCGGCGGTGTGACGGATAACTCTGAAAACGTATGGATCAATCCAACACCATACTTAATAAGCGTTGTCGAGACAAATGAAACAGAGTTTCTTAATTGGCAAAGGACGTTTTCAATGCAAGAACTGACAAATCTTGCAGGAAATATCGGACAAGTTAGTTCCGTAACCGTTACTCATCAGTCAAACGGAAGGGTAGGGCAGCTTGTTTTAAACGGCGCAGGCGGCAGCAGGATACTTCAAAGGGAAGAAATTAGAACATTTTTCTCAGGGACGTCGGAGGGTTCACTTCCAAGTCGCAACTTTTACATAGCGGGTACGAACCCTCAGACAAGCCAACAAGTTCAAGCAGCAACTCACGCAGGCAACATACCAATATCAATACGCGCGGCTGAAGGCGAAGCTGTAAACGCTTTGGCGGGTGGGATCTATGTGCTTGGGCGAACAGGAAATGCGGCAACCCACAGTGGATTAACCGTTATTGGTCAAAACGCAACTGTTTCCTACGGAGCGTTACCGGCAGGGCAGGCTCCGAACTTGGGTGGAGGAACGGCTGAAAGCACAGGCAATTCAGTCGCGTTTACAGGCCGAGGATTTGGCCACGGCGTAGGAATGAGTCAGTTCGGCGCGAGGGGAATGGCAGAAGCCGGCTTTACATACAGAGAAATAATAGCATTTTATTATAATGGAGCGGTTGTGAGATGAGTTTATCAACTAAAGATTTTTATTATGAATTACCCGAGCGTTTAATAGCGCAAAGCCCAATAGCAGAGCGGGATGCGTCACGGCTTTTGCTTCTTAACAAAGTGACAGGTGAAACGGAGCACAGGACGTTTAAAGACATTGTTTCATTGCTTAATAACGGCGATTGTATTGTAATAAACGACACAAAAGTTGTGCCGGCAAGGCTTTACGGCGAGAAAAAAGGTAAAGGCGCACAAATTGAAGTTCTACTATTAAAACGAATGTCTGATAATCAATTCGAAACGCTTGTGAAGCCGGGTCGCAAGCTGAAACCGGGCGATGAAATTGTTTTTGGCGATGGAATTTTAACCGGGAAAATTATTAAAGAAGTCGAAGACGGTAATCGCATTATAGAATTTACATTCGAAGGCATTTTTGAAGAAGTGTTGAACGAAATAGGGGAAATGCCTTTGCCTCCGTACATCAAAAAGAAGCTAGAAGATAAAGACAGATATCAAACAGTTTATGCTAAAGAAAGCGGCTCAGCGGCCGCTCCCACAGCGGGGCTTCATTTTACGCCCGAAATACTTGATGAGCTGTCAAAAAAAGGCGTGGGAATCGCGAAAGTTACGCTCCACGTTGGACTTGGAACGTTCCGTCCTGTTAAAGTTGATGATGTGACCGAGCATAAAATGCACAGTGAATATTACAGTGTGTCAAAAGAACAGGCTGACATAATAAACGCGGCCAAGAAAAACGGCAGTAAAATAATTGCCGTCGGAACTACAAGTCTTCGCACTCTTGAATCTGTCTCAGACGAAAACGGCTTTGTCCATTACGGAAGCGGAGATACGGAGATTTTTATTTATCCGCCGTATAATTTTAAAGTTACAGATGGCCTTATAACAAACTTTCACCTGCCCGAAAGCACGCTGATTATGCTAGTTTCAGCCCTCTGTGGCCGGGAAAATATTTTAAACGCATATAAGGAAGCAGTTAAAGAAGAGTATAGGTTTTTTAGTTTTGGGGATGCAATGTTGATTATGTAATAATTTTGTAAATTTATTGCAAAACACTATTGTAATTTTGTAAAATTTATGCTATTTTATATACAATTTAAACTTTAAAAGGGAGAGTGTGATTTAAATGAGTAGTTCTAATAAAGGCTACGCGAGATTTATAATACCTTCGCTAATAGGCGCGTTTCTATTTTTGGCGCCCATACCTACCGGTGATGCGTTTAATATTCCGCTAGGCATAGTGATAGGCTGGGTTACTAATCTATTTGCCGGTGTTTCTTTTGGCTCATATGGCGTTGGTCTTGACGAAAATTTCGGACTTCACCATATGATAGGACTTGTAACAATCACTATTGCTTTTTTGGGGATGCTTTGGGCACATATTGCTAAGCCTGATTTTATTATGAATAACCCTGTTCTTAAGGGCGTATTCATTAGCTCTCCTGTTTACTTTATCAGTAAAGTTTTAGGGTTTGTCATAATCTGGATGATTTTCTTAAATATCGGCCCTGATGAGGTTATTGCATCTTGGACAGGGGATGTTATGGTTGGCCTTTTGGCAAGCCTTGTAGTAATTTTCTTGGTTTTAATACCCGGAATCCCGCTTTTGACTGATTTTGGGCTTATGGAATTTATTGGCACATTCATTAAGAAAGTTGTTCGTACTTTGTTTACTCTTCCGGGCCGTGCCGCTGTTGACCTTGTTGCTTCATGGTTCGGTTCCTCTGCCGCTTCGATTATGATAACGCGCGGGCAGCATGAAAAAGGCTTTTACACAGGCCGTGAGGCTGCTGTAGCAACAACTAACTTTGCAATCGTTTCTGTTCCGTTTACTTTTGTTGTTGCAGAAACAGCAGGTTTGTCGGATCACTTCTTTACTTTCTATTTCATTATGGCAGTCACCGTTGTATTTCTTGCTCTTTTAATGCCAAGAATTTGGCCATTAAAGCAAATACCTGATACATATCTTGAAGGTGTGGGCAAGCAAATTGAGGAAGAGGAAATTCCTCAAGGAACGTCTCAGTTTGCGTGGGCAACTGAATCTGCTTGTAAAAGAGCCAAAAAAACTACAGTTAAAGATGTTGTTGACAATGCTTTAAGCGGATATGCCGGCATCTTTTTCGACTTGCTCCCTGCTCTTTTAGCTTGGGGCACAATAGCGATGGTTATTAATGAGCATACACCTATTTTTGATTGGATTTCTTGGCCTATGGCGCAGCTTTTACTTTT